>Ga0180223_1000992_pt1 | contig 25682 bp, 25 predicted proteins | sample eDN5th30CKraftOP_FD_151337 | JGI IMG/M metagenome (GOLD analysis project Ga0180223, IMG submission 151337) | Enriched Organic Plus compost microbial communities from Emeryville, California, USA - eDNA 5th pass 30_C Kraft OP (version 2) (version 2) ... | reverse complement strand
CGTCGTGCCCGACGTCGTCGTCACGGCCAAGGGCATCGCAGGCGGCCTGCCGCTCTCCGCGGTCACCGGTCGGGCCGAGATCATGGACTCCGCCATGTCGGGCGGCCTCGGCGGCACCTACGCCGGCAGCCCGATCGCCACGGCGGCGGCTCTCGCCGCGATCGAGGCGTACGAGCAGGACGGCCTCATCGAGCGCGCGCAGGAGATCGGCGCGGTCCTGCTCGGTCGGCTGAACGCGCTCCGCACCGCCGACCCGCGCATCGGCGACGTCCGCGGCCGCGGCGCGATGGTGGCCATCGAGCTCGTCGACCCCGCGACCGGCGCACCTGACGCGAAGCTCACGGCCGAGGTCGCCGCCTACGCCCACGCCAACGGCGTCGTGCTGCTGACCTGCGGCACGTACGGCAACGTCATCCGGTTCCTGCCGCCGCTCACCATCAGCGACGAGCTGCTCATCGACGGCCTCTCGGTCGTCGCCGAAGGGCTGAAGCGCGCATGACGAATGTCGTCGACGACGCGGTCAGCGTCTCGCGCGGGGCATCCGTGACGGGTCTGCCCGAGGCGACGCCGCTCGTCGACGCCCGCGCCCAGCTCGCCGAAGCCGTGCAGCTGCTCGGATATTCGGACGGCCTGCACACCATGCTCGCGACCCCGCGTCGCGAGCTGAGCGTGGCGGTGCCGCTCCGACTCGACTCGGGTGAGAGCCGGTTGTTCCTCGGCTACCGCGTGCAGCACAACTTCTCGCGGGGCCCGGCGAAAGGCGGCCTGAGGTACGCGCCGAACGTGAACCTCGACGAGGTCCGCGCGCTCGCGATGTGGATGACCTGGAAGTGCGCCCTCCTGGACGTGCCGTACGGGGGCGCGAAGGGCGGGGTCGCGATCGACCCGCGGGCGCACTCCACGGCCGAGCTCGAACGGGTCACACGTCGCTACACGAGCGAGATCCTGCCGATCATCGGCCCCGAGCGCGACATCCCCGCGCCCGACATCGGCACCGACGAGCAGACCATGGCCTGGATCATGGACACCTACTCGGTGAACTCCGGGTACACCGTCCCCGGCATCGTGACCGGAAAGCCGATCGCGCTCGGCGGCTCCCAGGGCCGCGCGAGTGCCACGAGCCGCGGCGTCACCCACATCGCGCTCGCGGCGCTCCGTCACGCGGGCTTCGAGCCGGGACGGTCGACCGCGGCCGTGCAGGGCTTCGGCAAGGTCGGCGCCGACACGGCGCGCTTCCTCGCGGAGGCCGGCGTGCGGGTGACGGCCGTGAGCGACCAGTTCGGCGCGGTCACGAACGAGCGCGGGCTCGATATCGAGGCGCTCATCGACCACGTGCGCGCGACCGGTGCGGTCTCGGGGTTCGCCGGCGGCGATCCGCTCGACCGCGATGCGGTGCTCGTGCACGAGGTCGACCTGCTGGTGCCCGCCGCGGTCGAGGGCGTCATCCACGAGGGCAACGCCCGGGACATCCGCGCGCGCGTCATCGTCGAGGGCGCCAACGGCCCCACCTCGCCGGCCGCCGATACCGTGCTGCGCGAACGCGGGGTGCTGGTCGTACCCGATATCCTCGCGAATGCGGGAGGCGTCATCGTCTCCTACTTCGAGTGGGTGCAGGCCAATCAGGCCTACTGGTGGCATGCCGACGAAGTCGAGAGCAGACTGGAGGAACGCATGCTGAGCGCCTGGCAGCATGTGCTCGGCTACGCCGAGGCGCGTCACCTCTCGCTTCGGACCGCCGCGACCGCGCTCGCCGTGGAACGCGTCGCCGAGGCGCACAAGCTTCGCGGCCTGTACCCCTGACCGACCGCGACCGGGACCACACCGACCACCGACGCGGGCGACCACGCCGCCCGACGTCGACACGACCTGAACCGCCCCACGGGGCATCCGCATCAGCCACACAGAACGGGAGCACCATGACCACCGCAACACAGGAAACCGCCGTCCTCGAGCAGGTCGCGACCGGACTGTTCATCGGCGGCGAGTGGGTCGACGCCGAAGGCGGCCGCACCATGACCGTCTCCGACCCCGCGACCGGCGAGATCATCAAAGAGATCGCGGATGCCTCGCCCGCCGACGGCATTCGCGCCCTCGACGCCGCGGTCGCCGCGCAGGACGCGTGGGCCGCGACCGCGCCGCGCGAGCGCGCCGAGCTGCTGCGCCGGGCGTTCGACACGCTCATGGCGCGCAAAGAGGAGTTCGCCCTCCTCATGACCATGGAGATGGGCAAGCCGATCGCCGAGGCCCGTGGCGAGGTGAACTACGGCGGCGAGTTCCTGCGCTGGTTCAGCGAGGAGGCCGTGCGCATCACGGGCCGATACGGCACCAACCCCGAGGGCACGGGCCGCATCGTCGTCTCGCAGCGCCCCGTGGGACCGTCGTTCTTCATCACGCCGTGGAACTTCCCGCTCGCGATGGCGACCCGCAAGATCGCGCCGGCCCTCGCCGCGGGCTGCACCGTCGTCGTCAAGCCGGCCGCCCTCACGCCGCTCACGACCATCGCGTTCGTGCAGCTGCTCGAAGAGGTCGGGCTGCCCAAGGGTGTCGTGAACGTCGTCACGACGTCGAGCTCGTCCAAGCTGTCCGGGCCGATCATCGCCGACCCGCGCCTGCGCAAGCTGTCGTTCACCGGCTCCACCGAGGTCGGCCGTTCCCTCATGCAGCAGGCTGCCCAGGGCATTCTGCGGACCTCGATGGAGCTCGGCGGCAACGCGCCGTTCGTGGTCTTCGAGGACGCCGACCTCGACGCGGCCGTCGAGGGCGCGCTGCTCGCGAAGTTCCGCAACATCGGTCAGGCCTGCACGGCGGCGAACCGGTTCATCGTGCACGAGTCGGTCGCGGACGAGTTCGCGCGGCGGGTCGCCGAGCGGGTGCGCGAGATGCGCGTCGGCCGCGGCACCGATGACGGCATCGCCATCGGGCCGCTGATCGACGACGCCGCGGTCGCCTCCACCGACGAGCTCGTGCAGGACGCGGTGTCGAAGGGCGCGACGGTGCTCGTGGGCGGCTCGGCCGTGGACGGCGTCGGCTCGTTCTACGCGCCGACCGTGCTCGGCGACGTGTCGGCCGACGCGCGCCTGCTCAAGGAGGAGATCTTCGGGCCGGTGCTCGGCATCACCACCTTCGCGGACGAGGACGAGGCCGTTCGGCTGGCGAACAACACCGAGTACGGGCTCATCTCGTACGTGTTCACGCAGGACCTCGCGCGCGGCCACCGCATGATCGACCGCATGGCGACCGGCATGATGGGCCTGAATACGGGCCTCGTGTCGAACGCGGCCGCGCCGTTCGGTGGCGTGAAGCAGTCGGGTATCGGTCGTGAGGGCGGCTTCGAGGGCATCCACGAGTACCTCGACACGAAGTACACCCTCATCCCCAACGCCTGACCCGCACGGCGCCACCGCGCACGGCGCGGGCGCGCCCGCGCGCACCACGCACGGCGCGGGCGCGTCCGCGCGCACCACGCACCCGCACCCCTCGCCGAGTGATACCGTCCCCGCACGAGTGAGATCGATTCCCTCGCTCACTCGACGCGTTTCGGTATCACTCGGCGAAGTGCTCCGGCTCGGGAGAAGAAGGGCAACCACGCATGGCACGCAACACCGACGAGCTCCGCATCGTCGTCGGGTACACGGCGGATGACTCGGGCGCGGACGCGCTCGCACTCGGCGCACGGATCGCGGCCGCCACAGAGGGCCGGCTCGAGGTCGTCCTCGTGCTGCCCATCGAGGCGCGCGGCGGCGTCGTCCCGCCGGACCCCGGGTATGAGCGGCTGGTCAAGGAGCGCGGTCGCGGCTGGCTCGCCGAGGCATCCGCGAGCATCGGCGACGACATCGCGCAGGCGCTGCACATCCGCTACGCCGAGTCGTTCGCGGAGGGGCTCACGGCCGCGGCGCACGAGTTCGGCGCCGCGCTGATCGTGGTGGGCGCGGCCCGCGGCGGTCTGCTCGGCCGCGTGCGGATCGGCTCCGTCGCGAACGAGCTGCTGCATTCGTCGGATGTCCCGGTCGCGCTCGCACCGGCGGGCTCGCGCGACGTGCGGCTCGGGCAGGGCATCACCCGGGTGACCGCGGCGGTCGGCACGCGGCCGGGCGCGCAGCGCCTGATCGAGGCATCCGTCGCGCTCGCGCGCGCCTCCCACGCGCCCGTGCGACTCGTGTCGCTCGTGCCGATCGACCTGCCCTCCGGGCTCGATGCGGAACTCGCCCACCTCACGAGCACGGCGCACGCCGAGGAGGTGCTCGACTCAGCGCGCGCGGCGCTCCCCGCCGGCGTCCAGGCGTCGGCGCAGGTCGCGACCGGCGACTCCGTGGAGGACGCGGTCAAGGCGCTCGACTGGCACGCGGGCGAGCTCGTTCTCGTCGGTTCGAGCCGGCTCGCGTCGGGGCACCGCCTCTTCCTCGGATCGACCGCGGCGAAGATGTTGCGTGAGCTTCCGGTCCCGATGATCGTCGTGCCTCGAACGCGCGGCTGACCCGGGCGAGACCGCGTAGCATCCTCATGGCCCGTCCTGACCAGGACGAGCCAAACCGTCCCGAAAGAAGCCCTCGATGACGCAGCCCCAATCGAAGAACCCGCCGGCCGATCCGCCCCTGACCACCGCGACCTCCGCGGTCGGCGATGAGCGCGGCCTCTCGAAGAAGGGGCTCTCGGCGGGCTCCGTGGGGCTGATCGGCGCGATCATCATCGGCATCTCCTGCATCGCGCCGGCGTACACGCTGACCGCGGCGCTCGGGCCGACGGTGTCCGAGGTCGGCGTGCAGGTGCCGGCGATCATCCTCGTCGGGTTCATCCCGATGCTGCTCGTCGCCTTCGGCTACCGCGAGCTCAACCGACGTATGCCCGACTCGGGCACGTCGTTCACCTGGGCGACGCGGGCGTTCGGGCCGTGGATCGGCTGGATGGCGGGGTGGGGCCTCGTCGCCGCGACGATCCTCGTTCTGTCGAATCTCGCGGGTATCGCGGTGGACTTCCTGTTCCTGCTGATCTCGCAGGTCGCCGGCACCCCAGAGCTCGCCGAGCTCGCGCACAACCCGGTGATCAACGTCGTGACCTGTCTGGTGTTCATGCTCGCCGCGACCTGGGTGTCGTACCGTGACATGCAGACCACGCAGAAACTGCAGTACTGGCTCGTCGGGTTCCAGATCCTCGTGCTCGTGCTGTTCTCGGTCGTGGCGCTCGCCGAGGTCGCGAACGGCAACGCGTTCGACGCGACGCCCATCGACTGGTCGTGGTTCAACCCGTTCGCGGTCGAGTCGTTCTCGGCGTTCGCCGCGGGGCTCTCGCTGTCGATCTTCATCTTCTGGGGCTGGGACGTCACGCTCACGATGAACGAGGAGACCCGCGGATCGGAGAAGACCCCGGGCCGTGCGGCGACCATCACGGTCGGCGTCATCGTGGCGCTCTACCTGCTCATCTCGGTCTCGCTGATCTCGTTCGCGGGCGTGGGTGAGGGCGAGTTCGGGCTCGGGAACCCTGACATCCAGGACAACGTGTTCTTCGCGCTGGCGGGGCCGGTGCTGGGTCCGCTCGCCGTGCTCGTCTCGATCGCCGTGCTCACGAGCTCGGCGTCATCGCTGCAGTCCACGTTCGTGTCGCCCGCGCGCACGCTGCTCGCGATGGGGCACTACGGCGCGCTGCCCGAGAAGTTCGCCAGGGTGAGCCCCCGATTCTTCACGCCCGGGTACGCGACGATCGTCTCATCGATCGCCGCGTCGGTGTTCTACGCGGTCATGCGATTCCTCAGCGAGAACGTGCTCTGGGACACGATCACGGCGCTCGGCATGATGATCTGCTTCTACTACGGGATCACGGCGTTCGCGTGCGTGTGGTTCTTCCGGAAGCAGTGGTTCCACAGTGTCCGTGAGTTCTTCTTCACCCTGCTCTTCCCACTCGTCGGTGGCGTCATCCTCGGGGTGCTGTTCTTCACGACGCTGATCGACAGCATGGACCCGGACTACGGGTCGGGGTCGTCCGTGTTCGGCGTGGGGCTCGTGTTCGTGCTGGGCATGGTCGTGCTGCTCGCGGGCGTCGGCGTCATGATCTGGCAGCGCGTGAGGCGTCCCGCCTTCTTCCGGGGCGAGACGCTGTCGCGCGCCTCGGCGGACTGAGCGCGGACCGCGCGGACCGCGCGGGCCGCGCGGTCCGCGCGGGCTGAACGCGGGCTGCGCGCGGTCGCGCGTCTGGTCGTTCCCGAGCTCTTGCTCAGGAAGAACGGATGCCTCGGCGGCGTGCCGTGCCCGGATGGGCGGTGTGTCGGGGCGCGGTTCCTGAATAGGCGGATGAACGCGGGGTCGGCCTACGGCGCGGGGGCGTCCTCGGGTGTGGTGCCCGTGTACGCCGCGATCGTGGTGTCGGCGGCACGCCGGGCGACCTCGGGATCGGCGCCCAGCCCGGCGACGTGCGTCGCGGCCCAGCGGTCGGCGCTGGCATGGATGAAGGCCACGCCCTCGTCGCTCATGGCCCATTCGGCGCCCTGATCCGGCGTGATCTCGGCGTTCTCACCCTGTGTGAGGTGCAGCGCCAGGCCCATGATCGCCTGATCCCACCCGATGCCCGTCGCCGACGGGCCGAACTGCTCCCACATCTCGGCCCCGATGTCGGCCGTCGGCGCGCTGTGCTCGAGCTCGACCCTCGTGTGGTCGGCGTCGATCTCGGTGAGTCGCACGGTGAGCCACGTGACCCCGCCGCCGTACTCCCAGGTCACGGAGAACGAGATGGGGACGTCGCATGACTCGACCGTGCCGCCGGCGTTGCCGACGAGCTGGTAGCGGCCCCCCGCGCGGAGGTCGCCCTCGATGGGCAGGAACCAGCGGGGAATGCGCTCGGCGGAGGTCAGCGCGTCCCACACATCGTCGATCGGCGCCGGGTAGGTCTGGGCGACGGTCTGCACGTAGGTGTCTTGGTCGTCGTGGGTGCCGGTGCGCAGGCCGCGGTCGACGGCGTCCAGCTGGGCGTGGATGTCCATCTCAGTGCTCCTCGGATTCGGTGGTCGGTGATGCGAGCGGATGCGCCGGAGCCGGCGGGTCTTCGGCGACGGATGCCTCGGCGGCGCCACGCTCGTTCGCAGCTGCGCGGCGACGGGCACGCGCTGAACGCGCGAGCTCGGTGCCGAGGGCGTCGAGCGGGCCGCGCCAGAATCGCTCGAACGGCGTGAACCAGGCGGCCGCCTCGGCGATCGGCGCGGGGTCGAGGGTGTACAGCCGGCGCGTGCCCTCGGGGCGCACGGTCGCGAAGCCCGCCTCGCGGAGCACGCGGAGATGCTGCGACACCGCGGGCTGGCTGATGCCGAACTCCGCCTGCACGAGACGCCCGACCTCGCCGGCGGCGACTTCGCCGTCGGCGAGGAGTTCGAGGATCCGCCGGCGAACCGGGTCTCCGATCACATCGAGCGCGTGCACACGACCATACTTCACCCGGTGCTTATATAAGTCAATGCTGAAGTAGTGATTTCGCCCGGCTCTTCGCCAGTTCATGCGCATCCGCGCCGACCCGGGTGGCGCGGACCCGCACGAACTGGCGCACCGCTCCGGTGGCTACGTGGTGCGGTGGGACAGGCGCCGCGCGAGCCCGGACAGGCCGCCGATGAGCAGCAGCCCACCTGCGACGAGCAACGCCGTGAGCGCGAATCCGGTGGGCGTGAGCGAGGCCCACCATTCGTCGACCGAGGCTCGCCGGGCCGGCTCGACGAGCACCCAGAGCAGCACCGACCCGGTGACGGCGAACACGAGCCCCCAGATGATCCCGGCCCAGCGCACCCGCGGTCGCGCGCTGGCCACGGCGGATGCGGCGGACGCGGATGCGGTGCTGGGCCGGGTGGCCGTTTCCGGAGCCGGCGTACGCAGGTCGGCCGGATCGGGTGGCGTGAGCGGCGTCGTCCCGCTCGCCTTCGGATCGGCCGTCTTCGGCCTCGGCGGCTGCAACGTCGAGTGGGCGGATGCGTCGGGCAGGACCTTCGTCGAGTGGGCGGATGCCTCGGGCAGGACCTTCGTCGTGTGGTCGGCGTCGGCCGCGAAGGCCTCGGTGTCAGTGTGGTCGGATGCGTCGGGCAGGACCTTCGTTGTGTGGTCGGTGTTGGGCCCGAAGACCTTGGTGTCGGTGTGGTCGGCGTCGGCTCCGAAGACCTCGGTGTCGGTGTGGTCGGCGTCGGTCCCGAGGACCTCGGTGTCGGTGGCGTCCGGCGTGCGCTCGGGCTCGGCCGGGGTGGAAGGTGTGGTCATGTCGGTGTCCTGCCCGTTCAGTTCTCGTCGGCGTGCTCGGTGATGCGAATGTCGCTGGCGCCCGCGCGGATCGTGATCACGGCGTCCGTCGTGCCCGGCCGGAGCCCGTCGCCGACGGTCTCTTCCCAGTTCCACGGGATCTGGCCACCCGTGAGCTGCGTGCCCTGCACGTTCGTGATGTCTCCCTGGGCGTCGATGCGATCCCAGGAGACGAAGCAACTGCCGCACTCGACCCGGATCTCGGCGCGCGCACCGTCGAACAGGTCGATCGTGACGCTGCCCGCGCCCTGCAGCACGTCGGTGCGGACCGGGTGCTCGGCAGAGTCGAGCCGATCATCCGCGGTGAGCTGCACGCTGCCGGCCGGGACGAGGTACGTGGTCGCGGACACCCGCTCGATGGTCGAGCCGATGGCGAAGCGCGGGACGCCGGGCGCCGCGGCCGCGCCGAGCGCCCCCACGAGCAGCACGACCGTCACGAACGCGAGGAAGCCACTGCGCCGGCGCAGCACCCCGGCGAGCACCATGCCCAGTGCGGTGACGACCGTCGCGGCGGCGAGGCCGATCGCGACCGCCACATCCGACAGCCCGGTCGAGAGCGCGATGAGAGAGGCGATCGCACCCGCGAGCATCGCCGCGCCGAGCGCGACGACCACCGACGCGAAGCTCATGCGCGGTCGGGCCGCCCGGCGCAGGTCTCGCTCGCGCTGCGCCTGCGCCTGGAACGCCGCGGCCCGCGTCGCGTTCTCGGCGGCCAGCTGCGCCTTCGCCGCACGGTTCGCCTCGGCCTGCGACCGTCGCCAGGCGTCGTGCTCGACGCGCCACGCCTCATGGCGCCGGCGCCATTCGGCGTACTCGTCGGACTGCGCCGCGGCACCGGTCGGCGCCGGCGCCGGGCCGGGCGAGGGGGCGGGGCCGGGCGACGGCGGTGCCGTGGGAGCATCCGTCGCGCTCGCCGCACCCGAGGCGCGCGCCGCTTCCGCGGCCGCCTCGTATCTCGCGAACGCCACGTCCGGCGGCGTCTCGCGCTCGCCGGGGTCCGTGCGGTTCGCGAGCCACACGATGAGCGCGACCACACCGCCGATGAAGACGAGCGCCCAGACGACGGGCAGCACGTTGAACCCGAACGGCGCGAACCAGGGGATTCCCCACGACACGCCGCCGATCGAATCCCAGACGCCGCCGAACGCCGAGGGAAGCCCGAACGCGATCGGGAACAGTCCGACGAGGAGGAACAGGGCGACGCCGACGAGGGCGCGATCCCAGACACCCGCGAACACGCGCTCGAGGTGGATGCGGCCCGACGCATCGGGCAGCAGCAGCCAGGCGGCGCCATAGAGCAGGAATGCCGGCGCGCCGAAGAGCGCGAAGACGACGAGTACGCCACGCACGATGATCGGGTCGATGTTCAGTCGTGCGGCGATGCCCGCCGCGACGCCACCGATCCAACCGGGCATCCGCGGGACGCCCAGTGATCGAAGCCACGTGAAGAATCCGGACCCCGTCGGTGGCGGAGCCTGCGGTGTCGGCGGTGCCCCCGCGCCGGGCGGGGTGGAAGTCGTTGACATGCTTCGATCGTGCCGCCCGGTCGGCTCGGACCGCCATGGGGGACGACCCTGAGCCGACCCTGATTCCGGTCCTGGACCGGCGCGACCGCGACGTGATCTGCTTGGATCGAGGCATGACCACCGCTCCGGTACCACGCGTGCTCACGCGCCGGCGGGACTGCCTCGTCGCCGGTGTCGCGAGCGGTCTGGCCGACCATCTGGGCTGGCCGGTGTGGGTCGTGCGGGCGGGATTCGTCGCGACCGCGCTGGTGGGCGGCGCGGGCGTGCTGCTGTACGCCTGGCTCTGGGCCTTCGCACCCTGGGAGCCGGCCGACGCCGGCCCCGGTGGTGTCGCGGCGCCCGGCGCACCGGCGGTCCGTCGAGCGCCCGTCGCCGCGATCCTCACGGGCGCGGCCGTGGTGCTGCTGCTCGTCGCCATCGCGCTCGCCGCGAGCGCGCCCGCGTTCGAGACGTCGGGCGGGGGCGGGCTCACGCTCGAGTCCGCGGCGTCGCCCGGCTGGCTCGCCCCCGCGCTGCTCGGCATCGCGATGGCGATCGCCGCGGCGTGCTGGGTGAGCTTCATCGACCGACCGGATCCCCGGCGCGGGCGCCGGACCGAGCTCATCGTCCGGGTGCTGCTCACCGCCAGCCTCGGGATGCTCGCCGTCGTCCTCGTCGCGGGTCCGGCCGCGCGCGCCTGGCCGGTGCTCACGCTCGTGCTCGCGCTCGCGGCCCTCATCGGCATCGCGCTGGTCTACTCCCCGGCGCTGATCGCGCTCTGGCGTGATCTGAACGGTGAGCGCGTCCGCCGCATCCGTGACGAGCAGCGCAGCGAGATGGCGGCCCACCTGCATGACTCGGTCCTGCAGACCCTCGCACTCATCCAGAACCGGGCCGGCGCGTCGAGCGAGGTCGGCCGGCTCGCACGGGCACAGGAACGCGAGCTCCGCAGCTGGCTGTACGAGGGCGACGCCCCGGCTGACAGTGACCTCGCGTCGGACCTGCGTGACTTCGCCGCGGCCCTCGAGCTCGACTATCCCGTGCGGGTCGACGTGGTCGCGGTCGGGATCTCCGAGGAGCGGGCGAGCGGCGAGCTCGCGGCGGCGACCCGAGAGGCCATGCTGAACGCGGCGCGTCACGCCGGCGGCGAGATCTCGGTCTACCTGGAGGGGTCGCCGAACGCCGTCGACGTGTACGTCCGCGATCGCGGACCGGGCTTCGACCCCGCCGCGGTCCCGGCTGATCGGCTCGGGGTGCGGGAGTCGATCATCGGGCGGATGCGGCGCGCGGGCGGTTCCGCCACGGTCCGCCGGGGCGCCGGGGGCGTGGGCACTGAGGTGCATCTCAGATTCGAGACGGAGGTACCTCGTGGCGGTTGACGGCGGAGCGGATGAGTCGGGGCGTGCGCCCCTGCGGGTCGTGGTCGTGGACGACCACTCGATCTTCCGGTCGGGACTGCGGGCCGACCTGGACACGTCGATCGTGGTCGTCGGCGAGGCCGCCGACGTGGGGTCCGCGGTCGAGGTCATCGCCGCGCAGCGGCCGGACGTCGTGCTGCTCGACGTGCACCTGCCCGGCGGTGTCGATCCGGCCGTGTCGGGCGGGGCCGAGGTGCTGCGGCGCGTCGTCGCGGACGTGCCCGACACCCGGTTCCTCGCGCTGAGCGTCTCCGACAAGGCCGAGGACGTCGTCGGCGTGATCCGGGCGGGCGCCCGCGGCTACATCACGAAGGGAACGTCCGGTGCCGAGGTCAGCGCCGCCGTCGTCGCGGTCGCGGGCGGCGATGCGGTGTTCTCACCGAGACTCGCGGGATTCGTGCTCGACGCCTTCGGTGCGGCGGTGGGGGAGACCGCGGTGGCGGCCGACGAGCTCGATCGGCTGTCGACGCGGGAGCAGGAGGTCATGCGGCTCATTGCGCGCGGGTACGCCTACAAGGAGGTCGCGGCGACCCTGTTCATCTCCGTGAAGACCGTCGAGACGCACGTGTCGAGTGTGTTGCGCAAGCTGCAGCTGTCGTCGCGACACGAGCTCACGGCCTGGGCGACCGCGCGCCGGCTCCTCTGATCGGAACCGGCGGGGCCGGTGGGTCAGGAGCCCGGCGGGGTGCCGCCGGCGAGGCGTTCGACGCCGGCGATGGTCGCCTCGATGACGACGTCGAAGCTCCGGTCGAGGTCGTCCGGCAGCCCGAACCCACCCCCGTGCTCGAGGACCACGAAGCCGTGGACGGCCGACCGCACGAGCCGGACGGCGTCGACGGTGCGATCGTCGGGGAGGTCGAACCCGCGGAGGACCGCCGCGATCGCCTCCACGGTGCTCGCGGCGGCCGCGGTCAACGCGTCGTCGGGGCCGAGGGCGGGGGTCACCTGCACGGCCTGGTACCAGCCGGGATGTGCGGCGGCGAACGCGCGCACGCCGTGCGCGACGGCGCGCAGCGCCGCGGGCCCCGAGCGGCCGACGGCCTCGTGCGTGATCGCCGCGCGCAGGGCGGTCACGGACTCGAACGCGACTCCGCGGCGGAGGTCCTCGAGCCCTGCGACGTGCTTGTAGAGGCTGGGCACCGCGACCCCCACCCGCTCGGCGACCCGCGCGAGGGTGAGTCGCTCGAATCCGGCGGGACCCCCGGTGTCGACGAGGTCGAGTGCGGCGGCCACGACGGCGTCGCGCGTGAGCCCGGCCCTAGGCACGGGGCATCCGCCACTCGTCGTCGTGTCGCAGGCGCCGCAGGAAGCCAAGGGTGGCTGGGACGACGCGCTCGGGGCGCTGCGCCTGGGGGTAGTGCCCCGTCTCGTCGAGCTCGCGCACCTCGGCGCCGAGCGACCTGAGCCAGTCGGCCTCGGCGGCGGGATCGGGGTAGTCGGGGTCGAGTGCGCCGATGAAGTGGAGCATCGGCGCCCGGACCTCGGGAACACGCCGCGCCGCGACATCGTGGTCGAGGCTGAGGGCGAGGCGTCGGAAGTCGCGGAGCCGCCCGGGTTCCCGGAGGTTCCGCACGATCGCCGCGACGTGGTCGTCGAGCCACGGCGCGGTGGCGCCTTTGTTGAGTGACCGGTAGAACCCACCCCAGAAGCGGGCGCCCCACGGTCGGGCGAGCGCGCTGCGGAAGAGCAGCGGTGTGAGGGCTCGGGTGAGCCGTGACGTGGGTGGATTGCGCAGGATCGCGCCGACGCCCACGATGCCCGCGACGAGCTCGGGTGCGTCGGCAGCGGCGATCGCGGCTGCCGCGCCGCCCATGGAGTTCGCGACGAGGACGGCCGGGCCGCCGAGCTCGCGGATGAGGGCGATGAGGTCGCCGGCGGTGGCTTCGTCGCCGAACTCGCGGAAGCCGACGTCGCCGTCGCCCATGCCGCGCAGGTCGGTGAGGGCGACCCGGTAGCCCGCCTCCAGGAGTGGGCCGGCGAGCTCGCGGTTCACGCTGCGCAGATCTCCCATGCCGGGCACGGTGACCACGAGCGGCCCGCTGCCCTGCACGGTGTACGACACCCGGCCATCCGGCCGTTGGAGGTATCGGACCGGAAGTCCCTCGCTCATCTTCATAGCCGTAAAGCTAACAGGATTAGCTTTAGCGTGCAAGCGATCCCTCCGGACTCGTTCGGTAGTCTGGCGGGGTGCCAGTGAACCCCGAGCTCCAGGGGCGGACGTTCCCGCCGACCGAGCCGTATCTCGTCGGTCGTGAGAAGGTGCGCGAGTTCGCCGACGCGGTCTTCGCCACGAACCCCGCAAACCGCGACGTCGAAGCCGCCGTCGCGCTCGGCTATCCCGACCTCGTCGCGCCGCCGACGTTCGCCGTCGTCATCCAGGAGCGCGCGCTCGCCACGCTGCTCGCCGAACCCGACACGGGCATCGACTTCGAGCGCGTCGTGCACGGCGACCAGCGGTTCGTCACCACTCGTCCGATCGTCGCGGGCGACGAACTGACCGCGACGCTGACGGTGTCGAGCGTGAAGACGCTCGGCGGTCATTCGATGGTGAGCGCCGACACGCGCGTGACCGACGCTGCCGGTGAGCACGTCGTCACCGCGATCTCGACGCTCGTCGTACGGGGGGAAGACTGATGACCATGACGGTGCAGAGCCCCGATTTCGACTCGCTCGCGGTCGGCGACGTGGTCGACGAGCGGGTCTTCGCGGTCACCCGCGACTCGCTCGTCCGGTACGCCGGCGCCTCAGGAGACTTCAACCCGATCCACTACCGCGATGACGTCGCGAGGGCCGTCGGCCTGCCGGGCGTGCTCGCGCACGGCATGCTGACGATGGGTCTCGCCGTGCAGCCGGTCGTGGACTGGGCGGTCGACCCCGCGCGCATCCTCGACTACCAGACGCGCTTCACGCGCCCGGTCGTCGTGGATCCCGAGCTCGGCGCGATCGTCACGGTCATCGCGAAGATCGGCCAGCTCGACGCCGAGGCGCGCGTGGCGCGGGTCGACCTCACCGTGACGTTCCGCGAGGAGACCGTGCTCGGCAAAGCCCAGGTGCGCGTGCAGCTCTGATGGCTCCCGAGACGGCCCCCGCCGGAGACGTCCGCTTCGCCGACCTCACGACGCTCCGCGTCGGCGGCCCGATCCGCCGGCTCGTCACCGCGACGACGCCGCGCGAGCTCGTCGACGCGGCGGACGACGCCTGGCGCAGCGACGACTGGATGGTCGTCGGCGGCGGCTCGAACCTGCTGGTCAGCGACGAGGGTTTCGACGGGACGGTGATCAGGATCGCCACCCGGGGCATCGAGGTGCTTCCGGATGCTCCGGCCGGAAGTGTGCGGCTGCGCGTGCAGGCCGGCGAGAACTGGGATCAGCTCGTCGCCTGGACCGTCGGGCACGGCTACTCCGGGCTCGAGGCGTTGTCGGGCATCCCCGGCGCGGTCGGCGCATCGCCCGTGCAGAACATCGGCGCGTACGGCCAGGAGCTCTCCGACGTGCTCGTGGCGATCGAGTTCCTCGACGAGGGCGCACGCGAGCCGCGGCGGATGACGGCCGACGAACTCGAACTCGGGTACCGCACCTCGGTGCTCAAACGCGGGCTCGCGGGAGTCGTCGTGTCGGTCGAGCTCGAGCTGCACGACACGGCGGCCGAACGCGCGGTGCTCGGTGAGGCGATCGGTGCCCCGGTCGCGTACCGTCAGCTCGCCGACGCGCTCGACGTGCAACTCGGCGACCGGGTGCCGATGGCGAAGGTCCGTGACGCGGTCCTCGCGCTCCGGCGCTCCAAAGGCATGGTGCTCGACCCGGATGACCTCGACTCGGTGAGCGCCGGCTCGTTCTTCACGAACCCGATCGTCACCGAGCGCGTGGCGCGCACGCTTCCGGCCGAGGCTCCGAAGTGGTACCTGCTCGCCGAGCAGCCCGACGAGGTGACGCCGCTCGCGAGCCTCGCGAGTCAAAGCCCGCTCGACGCGTTCCTGGCGCATCAGGCGGCGCTCGAGGACGCCGAACGGCAGGCGGCGGTCGCCCCTGAGCAGCCGCTCGTCAAACTGTCGGCGGCCTGGCTGATCGAGCGCTCCGGCATCCGCCGCGGCTTCGCGATCCCCGGGTCGCGCGCCGCGATCTCCTCGAAGCACACGCTCGCGCTCACGAACCGGGGCGGAGCATCGGCCGAGGACATCGCGCAGCTCGCACGGTTCGTGCAGCAGCGGGTGCAGGCCGAGTTCGGCATCGTGCTGCGGCCCGAACCCATGCTGGTCGGTCTCGAGCTCTGACGCCCGGGCCGCGCGTCCGTGGCGCGTCGCGTTATTCGGCGACCCTCTCGGCCGACGGCCGGTAGACGTCGAGCGCCGCGGGGACGACCCGCAGCTGTGTGCGGTAGCCCGGCGCGGGACGCGCGGCCGCGGCCCGTGCGGGCTCCTCGACCGAGACCTCGCCGTCGTGCGCGAATCCCGGCGGCTGGCCTCGGCGCGGGTGCACGATCACCTCGAGCGCATCCGTCGAGAACGCGTCGACGCGGTCCGGGAGCAGCCGCAGCCGTCGGAACAGCGCCGACGTCCGGCGACCGAATGCGAGCGACGCCGCCGCGCGGGGCCGAGATCCCGCGCGGAGCACGCGAACGTCGAGCACGCCGTCGTCCAGCCGGCGACGTTGCAGCGGTGCCACGATTCCCGGATCGTTCTCACCGACGCCGACATACAGGGTCCAGACCTCGACGTGCCGACCGTCGAGCTCGACGGAGACCGGCTGCGACCGGCGGAGCACCCGGCCGGCGGCGAGCACCGCGGCGATCCACTTGCCGAGCCGTGACTGCCGACGTTCCCGCTCGATGACGAAGTCGGGGTACACGCCGACCGACGCGGTGTTCAGCACCGTGAGCGGTGGGTGCCCGTCGAACTCGAGCTCGCCGACGTCGACGCGCACCCCCTCGCCGCGCTGCAGCGCGTCGACGGCGAGGTCGGCGCTCGACGCGCCGGCGGTGCGCGCGAAGTGGTTGAACGTGCCGCCCGGCACCACGAGCAGCGGGACGCCCGCCTCGCGTGCGACGTGCGCGGCGGCCGCGACCGTGCCGTCGCCGCCGCAGACGCCGAGGATGTGAGGCGGATCCGCCCGGTCGAGCGCGGCCCGCAGCACCTCGCCCGGGGACTCGTCGTCGCCGAGCTCGTGCAGCTCGGCGAGGGGCAGTCGTTCGGCGATGGTCCGCTTCGGGTCGGCCGGCACGACGCTCGTCCCCGAGGAGGGGTTCACCACGATGAACACACCGTCCCCGTCGGGAGACGCCGGAAGTGCGCGGTCCTCGCCAGGTGCACCTTCCGTGACCGGGCGGTTGCGCTCCCGGCGGGACCGTACGAGCCGGGACGCCGGTCGTGCGCTCGCCGGCCGGAGTGGCTCGCTCACCGGAGTCCGGCGGCCGATCAACCCGCCGATCGCGGCCACGCTCGCGCCGAGCGTGAGTCCGCCGACCACGTCCGACAGCCAGTGCGCGCCGACGTGCAGCCGCGAGTAACCGACGCCGACGGCGAGCGGCGCGAGCGCGACACCGAGTCGCCGATCTTCGAGTGCGACGCCGACCGCGAACGCACCCGCGCTCGCGGAGTGCCCGGACGGGAACGCGGGCGTCGAGGGCTGCTTCGGAAGGCGGCGCCGAATGGGGATCTCTTCGAAGATCGGTCGTTCCCCGCCGAACAGGCGCTTCGCGATCAGGTTTGCGATGGCGCTGGCCGCGAGCAGCGAGAGCGCACCCCGGGCGGCGGCGCGACGGCGGCCGGTCACGGCGAGGACGCCCGCCAGCGTCCACCACAGCATGCCCCGGTCGGCGAAGCCGGTCACGCGCGACCAGAACCGGTCGGCGAGCGGATGCGTCGTGCGCCGGTTCACCGCGCGCCCCGCGCGCGCGTCCATGCGCCGTACCCACGCGGGCAGCAGCCGCGCCCGACGTGCCGCGATGCGGGGACCCGATGCCATGGCCTCAGCGTAGAGGCGCGATCCGCGTGCAGCGCCCCCTTGCGCGAGCGCGCTTCGAGGTCTGCCGTTGGGTCCGCCGGGCGGAACGCGGAAGAAGGACGCGCATGGTCGCTTGACGCGAGCAGGAGCGACCATTCGCGTCCTGCTTCGGGCATCACACGGGTTGCCCCGCCGGCCTGGTGCGCACTAATATGCTGCCATGGCACTGTTCAGCACGATCGTCGTCGGCGCGGTCGCCTTCGCTCTGTCGGCTCCGTCCGCGCCCATGGCGCAGCCCGCGGTCGCCGCCTCCGCCGCGACGACGGACGAGAAAGTCTTCGTCAAGACCTTCGACCTCGACTCGTCGCAGCTGAAGTACCTCGGCACGGACGCGCCGTGTCCGGAAGACGCTCCGTACCTCAACTCGCACGAGTATCACCCCAATAGCGGGTATCTGATTCCTCGGGGAGTCTCGCTGGAAGGTGATCTGGGGGAGCCGGTGCTGGTGAACCTTCTCGGCAAGACCCAGGTGTCGGGCGGAACGAGCCGCCTCGTCGGGCTGTTGGGGATCGGCAGCATCCACAATCTGAGCCGGCAGTCTCCGCGCTACATCCAGGTGTACATCCACTGCACCGATCGCCGATAACCCGGCGTCTCGACGCGCTCGGCGAGCGAGCTAGAGCAGCCCGAGCTCCATGGCGCGGGTGACCGCGCGAGTGCGATCTCCGACTTCGAGCTTCTCGAACACGTGCCCGAGGTGGGTTTTCACCGTGGCTTCCCCGAGGTGCAGCTGCGCCGCGATCGCGGGGTTGGAGTGTCCGGCGGCGACCAGCCGCAGCACCTCGAGCTCGCGGCGGCTCAGCGCGGGGGAGCGGGCCGCGCCGGCGCTGCGGACCCGCTGCACGAGCCGCGTCGCGATCGAGGGCGCGAGTACGGTCTCTCCGGCGGCGACCGCGCGCACACCGGCCAGGATCTCCTCTTGCGGCGCGGCCTTCAGCAGGTATCCGCTCGCGCCCGCCTCGATCGCGGGCAGCAGGTCGTCGTCGGTGTCGTAGGTCGTGAGCACGAGCACCCGCGTGCCGCCGGCTGCGACGATCCGCCGGGTCGCGCCCGCGCCGCCGAGTATGGGCATGCGGAGGTCCATGAGCACGAGGTCGGGACGGGTCGTCGCGACGAGCTCGACGGCCTGCTCGCCGTCGGCGGCCTGCCCGACGACCTCGATGCCGTCGGCCGTCTCGAGCAGGCCGACGATGCCCGCGCGCACGATCGGGTGGTCGTCGGCGACGACGACGCGGATGGCTGCGGTCACGTTCGTGTCTCCTTCGATGCGACGTCCCAATCTGGCAGAGCGGATGCCTCGCCGCCGCGAGCCTCGCCCGGCTCGGTGGTGCCGGCCACGGCGGCCGAGCCGATCGCGGGGGATCGGCCGTCGGCGGGCGTCGTGCTGTCTGCACCGCGTGTGCGGCTCGCGACGCCCGCGGGCACTTCGACCGTGAGCTCTGCGCCGCCGCCTTCCGCCCGGGCGAACGATACGCGGCCGCCGACGATCGTCACGCGGTCGCGGATCCCCGCGAGTCCGAAGCCGTGCTCCTCGGACGCGCCGCTGCGCGGCCCGACCCCGTCGTCGCGCACGCGCAACCGCACGATCGCCCCCGCGGTCGCGCCACTGCCGCCTGCACCGTCGCCGCGGCGGCGGAGCTCGTCCGGGTGGACGCGCTCGACCCGGATCCAGGCGGTGGCCGCTCCGGCGTGCTTGCGGATGTTCGCGAGCCCTTCCTGTGCGGTGCGCAGCAGCACGACTTCGAGTTCGCGGTCGAGGCCGGCCGACGCGGCCTCGACGTGGACCTGGACGCCGGTCTCGCGGGTGAACGACGTAGCGAGACGCGCGAGCGCGTCGGCCAGTGTGGTGTCGACGGTGACGGGTGCGAGCGCCGCGACCAGGCCACGCGCCTCGGTCAACGCCTCGCGGGCCATCTCCTCGATGAGCACGATGTCCGCGCGTGCGGCCTCGGCGGCTTCGCCCGGGACGCCGGCCAGACGGTTCCCGGTGCGCTGCGCGACCATGACGAGCCCGGTGAGGCTCTGCGCGATGGTGTCGTGGATCTCGCGCGCGAGCCGCGCGCGCTCGTCGGTCACGCCCGCGTCGCGGTGCATGGCGGCGAGCTCGCCCTGGGCGGCTTGCAGTTCCTCGAGCAGCCGGCCGCGCTCCTCGCCGTCCTCGGCGATGCGGGTGATCCACAGCCCGAGCGCCAGGCTGAATCCCAGCGAGAGGGCCGCCACGGCGATCCCCATGGTGAGACCCGCCGGCCCGAAGTGCAGCAGGTACCCGACGAGGATGCTCCCGGCGAGCGTGATGTTCGCGATCACGGCGGCGCGCTTGCCGGGAGCCGACACCCAGAGGAACGGGTACATGAACGCCTGCAGCGTCGCGAACGACGCGTCGCCGGCGCATCCGACCGCGATGATGACGCTGAACGCGAGTGTGACGATCACGAGCGTGCCGCGGCGCTCACGACCGATGCGGGCACGCGCGTAGCCGACGTAGAAGAGCAGGAAGGCGCCGGCCGCGCCCCAGGCCAGCCAGTCCCGCGTGCCGTACGGCGGTTCGGCCGCCGTGATCGTCACGACGACCGCGACGGCCGCGAGTGCCGCGAGATCCCACCAGCGGCGGTTCACCATGTCGTCATGCTCTCACGAGGCATCCGCCCACCCGGAACCGGCATTCACGCGTCGCGCCGGATCCACCGGAAGGTGAGCCGGCTGACGACGAGACCCACCACCAGCCAGATCAGCAGCGCGATCGCGACCCAGCCGAGATCCCAGCTGCCGGTCTGCTCCGCCGCGGCGAAGTCCTCAGGCAGGAACGCGGCGCGCATGCCCTGGGCCATCCACTTGAGCGGGAAGACGCTCGCGATGTTCTGCATCCACTCGGGCAGGGCGGTGAACTGCAGGTAGACGCCCGAGATGAACTGCAGCACGAGCAGGATCGGCACGACCACGGCCGTCGCTGACTTGCCGCTCCGAGGCAGTGCGGAGAGCGCGATCCCGACCAGGCACGAGGTGACGATGCCCAGGGCGAAGACCCACGCGAACGTGAGCCAGGCCTGCGGCGCCGTCGGCAGGGCGATCCCGAACGCGAGCGCCGCGACGGCGAGCAGCAGTGCCGCCTGCAGGATCGCGGTGACGAAGACCTGGCCGATCTTGCCGAGGAAGTAGGAGATGGGCGACAGCGGCGTGCCTCCGAGCCGCTTGAGCGTGCCGTCGCTCTTCTCGGTGGCGATGTCCACCGCGAGGTTCTGAACGCCTGAGAGCAGGATCCCGGCGGCGAGGAGCCCGGGCAGGTAGTAGGCGCCGACACTGATCCCTTCGGCCCCGGGCCCCGGCACGATGTCGCCGGAGGAGCTGAACGCACTCGTGAAGATCGCGAGCATGATGACGGGGAACAGGAAGGTGAAGAACACCGTGTCGAGCGAACGGAAGTAGCCCTTCGTCTCGTAGCCGATGCGCGATGCGCCGATCGTGAGCATGCTCATGCGAGGGCCTCCTCCGAGGTCGAGGTCGAGGTCGAGGTCGAGGCCCCCGCGGCGGCCGCGGCGGGTGCCGCGGCGCCGGCGGCGCGAACGAGGTCGAGATAGATGTCTTCGAGGCTGGGCCGGAGCACCTCGAGTTCGGCGGGCTCACCGGATCCGTCGGCACCGCCGGCGGCCTCCGCGAGCGCCGCGACGAGACGTGCCGGTTCGGTCGTCCGCTGCTCGCGGAGCGAGCCGTCGCGGTCGCGCCAGCGCACGATCGGCACGCGGGCCTCCGCACCGCCGAGTTCGCCGATCGGGCCGACCTCCACGAGCCGGCCCCCGATGATGACGCCGCCCCGATCGCCGAGTTGAGCGGCCTCGTCGAGGTAGTGGGTCGTGAGCACGATCGTCGTGCCTTCATCCTTGAGACTGCGGATGAGCCCCCAGAACTCACGTCGGGCCTCGGGGTCGAATCCCGTGGTGGGCTCGTCGAGGAACAGCAGCTCCGGCCGGCCGATGATCCCGAGCGCGACGTCGACGCGGCGCTTCTGGCCCCCCGACAGCCGGCTGATGCGGGTGCTCGCCTTCTGCTCGAGCCCGACCGCGGCGATGACCTCGTCCACGTCGCGAGGGTCGGGGTAGAAACCCGCGAAATGGCGCAGCTGCTCACGCACCGTGAACTGGGGCGTCTCGCCGGTCGACTGCAGCACGATGCCGAGTCGCGCCTTCCACTCGAGCCCGCCGTGAGCGGGGTCCACGCCAAGCACACGCACCTCGCCACCGGTGCGGGACCGGTAGCCCTCGAGGATCTCGACCGTGGTCGACTTGCCGGCCCCGTTCGGGCCGAGCAGCGCGAAGGTCTCACCGTGCCGGATGTCGAGGTCGATGCCGTCGACCGCGGTGTACTGCCCGTACTGCTTCCGGAGTCCGCGGATGCGCACGGCCGGGCTGCCGTCTGTTCGTTCCATGCTCTCAGCCTCCCGCAGGGGCCGCCTCCGGCGGCAGCCGTCGACCGGGTGGTTTCTGCGTCCCCCGATCGGTGGATGGATCGCGGGCATCCGTGCGAGCGCGCAGTAGGATACTGGGATGTATTCCGCTGGAAGATTCGCCCGGCCGGAAGCGGCCTGGGAGCCCAAGTCCGTCGTCGTGTTCGGCGCCAGCCGCGGGATCGGCTGGTGGGTCGCCGATCGATATCAGTCGCAGGGGCACCGAGTGGTCGCCACACATCGCGGGTCGGGTGTCCCTGCGGGCTGTCTGTCCGTCGAGGCGGACCTCACCAACCCGGAAGACATCGAGCGCGCCGTCGCACTGGCCGTCGAGCAGCACGGGTGCATCGAGGTCGCGGTCGTCGGCCCCGCGATCACGCGTGACAACGTGCTGCTCAGGCAGACCGCGGCTGAGATGGACGAGGTGTTCGACGTGAACTTCCACGGACCTGTCCGGGTCACGAAGTCGCTGCTCCGACCGATGCTGCGCACGGGCGGCGGCTCGGTTGTGATGGTCGGGGCCATCTCGGGTCGGGTCGGCGCGGCCGGGCAGACGAACTACACGGCGAGCAAGGCGGCGCTCGAGGGCTTCGTGCGATCGGCGGCGCGCGAGTACGCGCGGAAGAACATCCGGTTCAACATCGTGGCCCCCGGTCCGACGGAGACCGACATGCTCGCAGCCGTGCCGCAACGTGAGTTCGATGCGATGATCGCGCAGGTGCCCATGGGGCGGCCGGCCAAGCCGCACGAGGTCGCCGACGTCGTGTACTGGGTGGGGCTGTCCACGTTCATGACGGGCGCCACGGTCCCCGTCAGCGGCGGCGTGGGCATCGGCCTCTGATGACGACTGGGCGTTCGCCGCGGCGAACCGGTAGCTCAGCCAGCAGCTCAGTGCGGGTCGGCAGCTCAGTGCGGCAGGACGAGCGAGATCCCCAGGCCGATCATGATTACGGCGATGACCGCGTCGAGGATGCGCCAGGCTCGCGGGCTGGCGAGCACGCGGCCGAGCAGCCTGGCGCCGTAGGCCAACCCGAGGAACCAGATCAGGCTCGCGGCGCTCGCACCGACGGCGAACGCCCAGCGTCCGTCGCCGTGGGTGTTCGCGACCGATCCGAGCAGGAAGACGGTGTCGAGGTAGACGTGCGGATTCAGCCAGGTGAGCGCGAGGCAGGTGGCGAGCGTGGTCGCCAGCGTCGTCCGCTGCGCGGTCGCCGTGACCTCCGCGACACGAGGTGCGGATGCCTCGGCGGCAGGCTCCCGCTCTGCGACGAGCGCGACCCCGGTCGGCCTCGAGGCCCGGCGTGCAGCCAACAGCCCGTAGCCGATGAGGAAGAGGGCGCCCGCCCACCGGACCGCATCGATCAGCCACGGGACGGCCGTGAGCACGGCGCCGACCCCGGAGACTCCGGCGATGATGAGCACGAGGTCCGAGATCGCGCACGTCAGTGCCACCGCAAGCACGTGCTCGCGTCGCACGCCCTGCCGTAGCACGAAGAGGTTCTGCGCGCCGATCGCGATGATGAGCGACAGGCCGAGACCGAGGCCGGCGACGAGCGAGGTCGGGTTCACGGCATCGACGCTAGGTCGCACGCATCATGTAGTCCAGTTCAGGATTCTGCAGCACCATTAGCATGACTTCAGATGCAGATTCCGCTCGACCTCGCCCGGACCCTCGCCACCGTCGTGGCCGAGGGCACCTTCGACGCCGCCTCGCGCGCGCTCGCGATCACGCCCTCCGCGGTGTCTCAGCGCGTGAAGGCGCTCGAACAGCAGCTCGGGCGCGTGCTCCTCGTGCGGAGCAAGCCCGTGCGGCCGACCGAGGCGGGCGTCGCGATCGTGCGCCTCGCGCGGCAGCTCGACCTGCTCGAGCATGAGGCGCTCGCGGGGTTTGGGCTCGATGCGACCGCCGAGCGTCCGGTCTCGATCCCGCTCGCGGTGAACGCCGACACGCTCGGTACGTGGATCCTCCCGCCGCTGGCCGACATCGCCGAGCGTCATCCCGTCGTCTTCGACCTGTACCGCGACGACCAGGACTTCACCGCGGAGCTGCTGGAATCGGGCACCGTGATGGCGGCGATCACCTCCCAAGCGACGGCGGTCGCGGGGTGCGTCGTCCGTCCGCTCGGCGCGATGCGATATCGGGCCGTCGCGACACCCCGCTTCGCCGAACGCTGGTTCGCGCGGGGGGCGACGGCCGAGGCGCTCGCCGTCGCGCCCGTGGTGTACTTCGACCGGCGTGACGATCTGCAGGCCGCGTACGCGCGGGCGATCGGAGCCGACCCGGTGTCGGGGCCCCGCCACTACGTGCCGGCCTCGAATGACTTCGCGATCGCCGTGAAGCTCGGTCTCGGGTGGGGCATGCTGCCGGGGTTCCAGTCGGCGCACGAGCTCGCGTCGGGTGCGCTCGTGGCCCTCGGCGGCCCGGCGTTCGATGTGCCGCTGCACTGGCAGCAGTGGAACCTGCGGTCGCCACTGCTCGATGCCATCGCGGACACCGTCGTCGCCGCGGCGCGGCGCGCGCTCGACCCGATCGTGGCCAGAGCACCGAACGATCGGCGCGCGGGATGAGCCCCGACCGACGAGTCGCCTAGCGAGCGTCGGCCCGTTCGGCAAGCCCTTGAGCCGCGCACAGCCCACGCGTTGACTTGGATCAGGCGGAGACCCCGCCGAAGAGAGGAGTCCGACATGGGAACCGACGACCGCATCGAGAACACGGCCGAGGACCTCAAGGGCAAGGCGAAGGAGGCCGCCGGCAAGGTGACCGACAACGAGCGCCTCGAGGCCGAGGGAAAGATGGATCAGGCCAAGGCGGACCTCAAGAACGCCGGCGAAGACGTCAAGGACGCGTTCAAGCACTGACGAGGCATCCAGCTGATGCGCTGATCAGTTGAGCACAGGGCCCGCGGAACGGCAACGATCCGCGGGCCCTTCATGCGCCTCGGCGCGTGTCCGAGCGACGTGCGTCGCCTCGGGCGAGGTTCGCCCGACGTGCGATCAGCCGAACAGGCGCTGGAGGCGCTGGATTCCCTCGAGCAGCGGCGCATCGCCGAGCGCGTAGCTGAACCGCAGATAGCCGCTCGGACCGAACGCCTCGCCCGGCACGGCCGCGACCTCGGCCTGTTCGAGCATGAGGTCGGCGAGTTCGAGCGAGGTGGTGGGGGTGACGCCGTTCCAGTCGCGACCAAGCAGCCCCGAGACGTCGGGATAGACGTAGAACGCGCCCTGCGGGACCGGGACGGTGATGCCCTCGATCTTCGACAGCTCGGCGACGATCGTGCGACGCCGCCGGTCGAACGCCCGGCGCATCATCTCGACCTCGTCCTGCGGGCCGGTGAGCGCCGCGATGGCCGCACGCTGAGAGATGTTGGAGACGTTGGACGAGAGGTGCGACTGCAGGTTCGCGGCGCCCTTCATCACGTCGGCGGGACCGACCATCCAGCCCACGCGCCATCCGGTCATCGCGTAGGTCTTGGCGACGCCGTTCACGAGGATGGTCTGGTCGGCGAGCTCGGGGACGGCTTCGACGACCGAGAGGGCCCGGGGCGGCACGCCGTCGGCGTCCTCGGCGTACGTGAGGTTCTGGTAGATCTCGTCGGCGATGACCCAGATGCCGTGCTCGAGAGCCCACTCGCCGATCGCCTTCACCTGCTCGGGCGGGTAGACCGCGCCCGTCGGGTTCGACGGCGAGACGAAGAGCAGGACCTTGGTGCGCTCGGTGCGAGCGGCCTCGAGCTGCTCGACGGTGACGAGATAGCCCTGGTCCGCGCCGGCGAACACGTCGATCTGCCGACCGCCCGCGAGCTTGATCGCCTCCGGGTAGGTGGTCCAGTAGGGCGTCGGCACGAGGACCTCGTCACCCTCGTCGAGCAGCACCTGGAACGCCTGGTACACCGCCTGCTTGCCACCGTTCGTCACCACGACCTGGCTCGCTGCGACGTCGAGTCCGGAATCGGTGCGGGTCTTCGCGGCGATCGCCTCACGCAGGTCGGGCAGGCCGGCCGCGGGCGTGTAGCGGTAGTTCTTCGGGTCGCGCGTCGCGGCGAGGGCCGCATCGACGATGTGCT
>Ga0180223_1000990_pt1 | contig 25701 bp, 23 predicted proteins | sample eDN5th30CKraftOP_FD_151337 | JGI IMG/M metagenome (GOLD analysis project Ga0180223, IMG submission 151337) | Enriched Organic Plus compost microbial communities from Emeryville, California, USA - eDNA 5th pass 30_C Kraft OP (version 2) (version 2) ... | reverse complement strand
GCATTTTTAAAGAGATAATGAAACAGGTAATAGCGCAAAATATACTGGAAGCAGTCATCGAACTGCCTGGCGGCCTATTTGAGCATACCAATATTGCCACAGTATTGCTACATTTTGATAAAGCACGTACTCAGGAGAAGAAAAGAAAGGTGTTCTTATTGGATGCTACGCGGTTTATAGAAAAATCAGGAAGCCGGGTTTTGTTGCAACGAGAAAGAATTTATGAGCTGCTGCAGCAGGCAAAAAAAAATCATTCATTACACGAGCATAGTGATAAGCTTATTGTAACTACTACTGATGCGATAGCAGAAAAAGGATACAGACTTCAGTTTATATACTATAAAGAAGGAAAAGGGAGGATAGAGAAACAGGCCAATGCCCAACAGCTTAAACTGGAGTGTGAGACCTTGGAGAGGCAATGGAAAATAGCTAAAGCCAGGTTAGATCAAATAATTTCGGTTAACACTATCCCTACTGCGTAATATTTTTGTGACTATGAAGCAAAGGCAACGAACCTCCAAAGAATTGAGTGTATTTATCTCTTATGCTCATGAAGATGAGTATTTTAAGAATGAGCTGCTCAAGCACCTGGAAGGTATAAAAAGAAATAAGCTCATAACAACCTGGGACGACAGCCAAATCTTACCGGGGCAGCCATGGGATGCTGTAATTAAGCAGAAGTTGGCTAAATCGGATATCATCATTTTTCTTATAAGTGCCGATTTTCTGGCTTCAGCTTATTGTAACGAAGTAGAGATAAAAAAAGCAATAGGACGCCACAAAAAAGGAGAAGCCACTTTAATACCTATTATAGTAAGACATTGTGATTTTGAAAGCTCTTCTTTAAGTCAGATACAGGCACTCCCGAAATTTGCTAAGCCGGTAGCCAGTTGGGAAGATCAGGATGAAGCCTGGTTAGACGTGGTAAAATTCTTAAAGATACTTATCGCCAAACCGATCAGAGTGCCTACACCTACTTTTTAGAAAAAGATTAAGGTATTTAAGCAAGTTGGTAGTTTAGCAGCGCTGCAATATTGTACTCACTAATTTTGAAGTTTTACATACCACACATCGCAGTATCAAACAAATTGTAATCGTCCCTTTTAGCTTCTGGTCAGTAAGGGTCAGTCCACTTATCAAACAGGCAATTACTGATCTAATAAAACTTTGGTGTTGGGTTGAGCGACTTATTCTGCCACTGATGCCAATAAGGATAAATAGGGGATACGGCACTGGCTGTATCAAGTTTCCTGATCTGCTCTTTAGTGAGATCCCATCCCACAGCACCAAGATTTTGCTTTAGCTGTTCTTCGTTCCTTGCACCGATGATGATACTTGAAACTGTCGGCCGCTGCAATAACCAGTTCAATGCAACCTGTGGAACTGATTTACCGGTTTCTCCTGCAATTTCTTCGAGTATATCGGTAATCTTAAACAGATGTTCCCTGTCTACCACATCATCCAATACAGGGCTGCCGCCTTGTGCTACACGACCGGAATTTGGCCAGTCTTTTTTCCTGCTGAACTTACCACCAAGCCTTCCGCCAGCTAATGGCGACCAGATAACAGAACCGATTTTCTGGTCCAGACCCAATGGCATCAGTTCCCACTCATATTCACGGTTCAGGAGTGAATAATATACCTGATGACCTATGTATTTATTCCAGCCATACTTTTCGGAAACCGCCAACGATTTCATCAGATGCCACCCTGAAAAGTTCGAAGCTGCAATATAGCGCAGCTTGCCGCTTTGCACCAGGTCGTCCAATGTACGTAAGGTTTCTTCTACGGGTGTGTTCCCATCAAATCCATGCATGTAATAAACATCCAGATAGTCGGTCTGCAATCTTTTCAGGCTGCCTTCTATCTGCTTTAAGATATGTGCTCTTGAAGATCCCTGGTTATTCCATCCTTCGCCAAAAGTGAACGAGGTTTTCGTTGCCAGGATGAGTTTGTCCCTCTGTTTACCTTTCAGGGCATGACCCAATATTTCTTCGGACTGGCCGTCAGAGTAAATATCTGCGGTATCAAACATATTGATCCCCGCATCGAGACAAATATCTATCAGCCGTTTTGCTTCTTCAACCTGCGTGCTGCCCCAGGCTTTAAAAAACTCATTTCCTCCACCGAATGTTGCTGTCCCAAAACTGAGTACAGGAACACTCAGGCCGGAGCATCCTAAAAATCTGTATTCCATTTTATTTAATTTAATTGTTAAGCTGTCAATGACAATTATGTTTTAAGAACCGGTGCATTTTGAGCAATCAATTTTTTCATGCTTCCGATTCTCTGTTTCATATTCCCTTTCAACATTACTATTGATTATCCACTTTTATCCTGACTACGAGATAAGGCGGTTTTCTTACATCCTTTCCTTCGTTAAAGCCTGGCAGCCGGTTCCACTGACCCAGTGTGACATATACATAACCATTCCGGTAAGCCAGCCCATCCGGCCATACGAAATTGACAGGGTCATGTGCCAGCAAATGATAACTTCCGTCCGGCCTGCGCTGAACAACAGACTGCTGTTCAAATGCGCCAAAATAAATATTCCCATTCCCATCTTCTGCCAGGCCATCGCAGGCAGGATGCTCTCCTTCAAACTTCACGGCACTGTTGACCTGCTGATCTGTTGCAGAGAGATCACTCAATATATCTGTAGAAATGCTATAGAGCTTACGTCCTGTGATCGCTGTCCAGAACAGCTTTTTACTATCTGCGCTTAATGCAATGCCGTCTGCACCGCCATTGGGAAATGTCTGATGCCTGATATCATATACATGCGGTTGGCCTTCGAGGAAGCTCATGAAGCCGGGCTCAGGTGAAGTGCTGTAATGATTGAGCAACACTTCGCGTGTTTTACCGGAAGCAACGTCGATGACCACCAAAGAATAATGCTCACCAAACCCTGAGTTGGCGATATAGACAGTACCTTTCTCACCGTGAGTAAGATCTACCCTTAAATCGTTGTAATGCGACTCGTCGGATAATACCGGCCTGGAAATAACCAGTGTGTGAAGAATGTTTTTTGTTTTGATATCTATGGCTACTACTTTGGCAGCTCCCTCCGGTATGGCTTTGACACCGCTCCGTTTTCCATCATCCAGTATCCAAAGAACATCTTTACTGTCCACGTACATCCCATGTGGCGAAACCAGCCAGTCGCGATAAGGTTTTGCAGAAGGGTAAACGAATTCCTTGTTGGGAAAGGGGGTAACACGGCCGTCAATCAATTCACCCAATGCAAAACTTGTATGATTATCGGCATGACGGGGAAATCCAAGAAAAACCCTGTTGTCCGCGCTCACCGCAATACCCGACATGTCGGGATCGGGCGGGGACAGCCTGGCTATTACTTCGTAACCCTGCTGTGCCGATGCAAGGCCTCCGCCAGCCATTATCATGATGCTCATTATAATTGGTTTTGTCATTCTGTATTTTTAATATTGGTTGCGTTTTAGCAACATGGTCATTTTAATAACCTGCAATTTTGCCTCTTCAACAATATGTTATTTACCCGGCGTCCAGCGATGCAGTGATTTATCTTTCAATCCATCGGGATAAGTGATCAGTTCGATCAAAGAACCCCAAGGCGCCCTGCCATAGACCCCTTTGTTGCGTGGGGAGTCTTCCACATTGGCCAGCGGATGCGGCGCTGAAAGCAGTGTGCCGCCTGCTGTTTCAAACTGTTTGCAGGCCGCATCATTGAAAAAATTTATAGTTCATGATAAAAAGCTATTGTTTGTTCAACGGGCCCTTGCTCACTTGTTTTCCCGATTTGTAGACTGCAAATATTTTTCTGGTGTTCCTGATATCTGAAACAGGGTTGGCATCGAGTATCAGTAAGTCAGCAATTTTCCCTTTTTCAATTGTTCCGAAACTGGTATCTATTTTCAAAACCCTGGCAGCATTTTTTGTTGCTACGGTGATGGATTGTAAAGGTGTTAAACCCGCCTGCACCATCAGTTCCAGTTCCAGGTGTTCACTGAATCCCTGGGCCCTTAAAGGCATTGCGCCGCTATCCGTACCCAGGGCAATCAGCACACCGGCGTCATAGAGCTTCTTCAGATTTTTCAATGCCGTTTCAAAGGCTTTTACATTTTTGGCATACGCAGGCGAACTTCTAAGGTCGTTCTGGTATTTTTCGGAAGTGATCATTTCGTAAACGCCCGGTTCCAATGAAGACTTGAAAAAGGGATCATTGATCCATTCCGGATTCCTGGCATAGATATAAGCAAATTCATCGAGTGAAAGAGTAGGGATGTAGGCAATGTTCTTTGCTTTGATCTGTTGGACCAAAGCGTCGTCTATAATACTATCACGAATGCTGTGTCCTATTACATCCACACCATCAGCCACTAATTGCCTTGCATCTGAAAGGTAATAAGCATGGGCGGCAACCCTCAAGCTTCGCTTATGAGCTTCATCAATGATCGTTTTATATATTCCGGGTTGCATTTTTTTGTACTTGCCCCTGAAATCATCCACCCATATTTTTACGAACTCGGGTTTGACTCGCATAAGGCTATCCATCTGCGAAGAGACCTGCTCTGGTGTTTCCGGGCGGTAGACATAATCCATTGCAAATTCAATAGGTGGCGCACCCGCAGGAACACCGAAACCATAACCCGCTGAATGCAGCCTTGCTCCCGGTAACTTTCCGGTAACAGAACTGTCACGGATACCTTTTTCAAAGATCAATGGACGGTCGCTGCCCATTACCATAATATTGAGCACGCCGTAATCCTGGTATTTGTCAAGCTGGGCAAGGATGTTTTCCCGGGTATAAAAACCGGATTTATTGGCTGTTCCTTTCAGGGTACCCACATGAACATGGTCACTGATAAGTGCCGGCATCACGGTCTTGCCGGAAAGGTTAACGACCTTGATCCCCGTGGTATCCAGTCCTTCTCCAATTGCAGCGATGGTATCGCCCTGTAACAGAATATCCCTGTGTTGCTGTGGACTGCCTCCATTTCCATCTATAAGTGTAACGTCCTGTAATAAAATGGCATCTTTGGATGCGTCCTTTGCATTTTTGCAGGATACCACAAGTATGGCCGTGAAAGCTATTGGTATAAATAAAAATGTCTTATTCATAGTCTGATCTTTTTGTTCAACAATATTTCGCTGATCAACACAGAATGCTAATTGCCGGTCGGCTATATTTTGTTTTAGCGTTGGAAGTACTGCAAAGCTCCGAAATTAATGCTTCCTGTAAGCTGTATTTATCTCTTAAAAAACTGTATATTTAGAGTATTGACCTAAAATGATCTTTAAGTTGAGAGAATGAAGAAAACACAATTCGAACCGCTGGTCATACACGATTTTGAAGAAAAAGTATTTCATCTGCCAGCGCATAGCCATACTTATTATGAACTGGTATATATCAGAAAAGGCAACGGGGATCATCTATTGAACAGCAACCGTCTGCCCTATAAAACAGGTGATCTGTTTATCCTTTCCCCGGAGGACCGGCATTATTTTGAGATCCGTAAGAGTACCCATTTCACTTTTATAAAATTTACGGACAGCTATTTTTCAGGGCATAAATTACACCGTCCGGATGTGTTCCTGTCTTTTGCTCCGGAAACCATCATGCGCAATAAATTACTGAAAGAGATAAAACTCAGAATGGACGAGCCATGCACTACGATATTACGGAACACCATAGAAAATATTGTCGCCTACAATTGCAGGAACGATGTAGCTTCTTCTCCTTTGGTGTATTATCAGTTACTATCCATATTCGGGTTGATAAAGGAAGCTGTATCCAAATTGAGCATCAGGATTGATGACGGGCAGCCGGATAAAGAGGAACTGATCTCCTATATCCATCAAAACATTTATGATCCGGATTTGATCCGGATAAAGGGTATTTCATCCCATTTCAATATTGCGGCTACTTATTTCAGTGATTATTTTAAAAGAAAATTTTCCATAAGCTACAGAAACTATATCAAAGAGTACCGGATGAAGCTTATTGAAAAAAGACTTGCAGTTCCAACCTTATCCATTGCAGAGATAGCGGATGAATTTGGATTTACGGATGAAAGTCATTTCATCCACTATTTCAAAAAGAATAAAAACATCAGTCCCGGATCATACAGGAGGCAATTACAATAGCCGGGTACGCTACAATGTTTCCAGATTTTTTATCTTAAAGACTTCTTTAGTAATAAGCTTACAGTTTTCAGGCGAATAATACATCATGCGTTTACCATAATTATTTAAAAGGTGGAACAGTTGCCGGTCCCACCTTTTTGAAAATGATAATCCATCCGTTTGCAGTTTATTTGATCTCGACATTCCGGGAAAGCTTTTTCGCCTTCTCGTTTTTCGGAAGAGTAAGTCGGAGAATACCGTCCGTATAAGCAGCATTGATCTTATTGACATCGACGGTATCATCCAATGTAAATGTTCTGCTGAAAGAACGTTGCATGTACTCATTGCGTACCCAACCTGTTTTCTGGTCCTGCTCTTGTTTATCTTCCTTATGATTGAAAGAGATAGTAAGCAGGTTGTCCTGGATGTTCACATTAAAATCTTCTTTGCGGCAGCCAGGGGCTATGACGTCCATTTCATACTGCTGGTCGGTTTCCCTCACATTAACGGGCACGTTACTTGTTGCAAGCGGAGCATCGGTTTCCCAGAAATTGTCGTCAAAGAACCTGCGCAAACTGCTTTGGAATAAGTTGTCAACTACGTTTCCAAAACTTACAGATGGATTACCATTTTGTTTTTTTGCAATTGCGGTTGTCATACTCACCTCCTTTTTTTAAAAATCACTTATCAGTCTTTATGCCAGTGCAGATAAGACTGAAAAACTGACCCCAGCCATGTCATTTTTTCACAGGTATCTGAAAAAGATGCAGACACAAAATTGAAATGTCAAAAGTGGAAGTTGATGACCCTCATTGAAATTTCGCTTTTGTAGTCGCTTTAATCGTATCTTGGATAATAGTTATGACCGGGATCATGCAAAAGGTTTTATAAAAAGCCTTGAATTATTTTCTGTACAAATCGTTTTCTCATACGGTGATTTCTTTACCCGGGACCCGGGCATACTTAACCATTTAAAGCAACGACTATGCGCCTATCAGTATTTCTTGCAATTTTATTTTGGGGAGGTCTGGTATCCCCATTGCATGCTCAGCAGCAAATATTATTGGAAAACGTTAGAATATTTGATGGCAGCTCTCAAACAGTTACGCCCCCTTCTCAAGTACTGATTTCGAACAACATTATCAAGACCATTAGCCTTGCACCCATTCCGGTAGAACCCGGCGTTATAAAAATCAATGGGGGAGGAAGGACCCTTATGCCGGGATTGATTGACGTCCATGTGCACATGGTATTCGGCGCATTGACCATGGAAGACATGATGACTCCTGATCTGTCTGAAAAGGTGATAATCGAAAAGGCAGGTGTATCAGCGGAAAAAATGCTTTTGCGGGGATTCACCAGCGTGAGAGATGCCGGGGGACCGATCTTTCCTTTAAAGGCTGCCATTGATGCGGGAAAAATAAAAGGCCCCAGGATCTGGCCTTCCGGCGCCACCATCAGTCAGACTGCTGGTCATGGGGATTTCAGAACGCCTGCTGAACGGTCCCGCCGCTTTTTCGGTGAACCATCAAGGGCGGAAAAATATGGCGCCACTTTTATAGCCGATGGCAGGGACGAAGTGCTGACGGCTGTCCGGGAAAACCTTCGTTTCGGTGCCAGCCAGATAAAGCTGATGGCCGGTGGGGGAACATCTTCTGCGTATGACCCGATTGACGTTACTCAATATACATTGGATGAAATGAAAGCTGCCGTGGAAGCGGCATCAGACTGGGGTACTTATGTAACTGTACATGCTTATACGCCTCAGGCAGTGCAAAGGGCCATTGAAGCCGGGGTAAAGTGCATAGAACATGGTCAGCTTTTGGACGAAAAAACATTACGGTTGATTGCCCGGAAAAAGATCTGGCTGAGCCTTCAGAATCTAAGGGAAAACACACCTGATATGGATTCGCTGAGAAAAGCAAAGCGCGAGTCTGTTTTAGAAGGCCAGGAAAGAGTGTGGGGCATGGCAAAACGTTTGAAAGTAAAACTGGCATGGGGCACCGACTTTCTCTTTGAACCGGATCTGAACGATCAACAAAACGCTTATATTCTGCCTCTGCAGAAATGGTTTACAAACGCTGGCATCCTGAAAATGCTGACCCATGATAATGCCGAGCTTTTACAACTATCAGGCTTGAGAAGCCCTTATCCCGGAAAATTAGGTGTAGTGGAAGAAGGTGCATTGGCTGACCTGTTGTTAGTAGATGGCAACCCACTCGAGGACATATCCCTGCTTGCAGACCCGGCCCGAAAATTTCTGGTGATCATCAAAAACGGCCAGGTATATAAAAACTTACTGGAAAATCAATGAAGTATTCGAAGAGTGCCGGACCTGTGTTTTTAAAAGGAGATGAAAGGAGGAAATCAATACATTCTTTCCAGGCCAGCGTTATGTATCAAAAAGAACCGGACTGTAAAAATACAGCCCGGTATCCTTAAACTTACAGGTATGGAATCTATTAAGAAGAGCCTTATTTTATAAACTTGGCAGAAAGAGGACGGTCGCTTTTACTATTAACAGCTTTTATTAAATAAACCCCCGGTGGCAACATTCCTACATTAAAATCATTCTGCAGATTGGTAACGTTCTTGTCCACTACTACCTGGCCGGTAGCGCTCATAAAAAGTATACGGGTATTGCTTCCCTGCCAGCTTTGAGGAAGCACTATGCTCAGCTTCTCTTTTACAGGATTGGGATATGCAGTCAGTTCAAATCCCTGTTGTTTTTCGTTTACATAACGCGTTACAGAATAAGTAAACCTTGCATCCGTATCTATTGATTTGATACGATAAAAGGTTTTGGAGTTATAAAATGAATTATCTGTAAAGCTGTATTCTTTTGCTCCGCCGTCAGTTCCGGTTGCAGGTAAAATGCCAATAGTGGTAAAGTTTACTCCGTCAGAACTTCTTTCAACTTCGTAGTGGTCTGTATTTATTTCAGTGGATATTACCCATTTCAATAGGGTGCCCTGCGAAGTGGTTTCTGCCGTAAAGCTTTCAAATACTACAGGCAATGTCAGCATTACAGGGCTGCAGATCATGCCGGACCCGTTGAATCCGGTAGTAGTGCCTGTGCCATCGGCCTTGCCGGCGGCTGTGATGCCGTTAGTGCCGACTGCTGCCACAAAAGAACCTCCACCGCCCGGGTTTCTCGATTCAGGTCCGCCGCCACCACCAGAATATCCGCCACCACCGCCGCTTTCCCTGTCGTCAGCGCCACCACCACTTGACCATCCCCAGCCGCCGCTTACACTTGAAGCATCGTCCTGCGAACCGGCACCGCCCGCTACACCATTAATGTTTCCCCGTTTACCAGGTTGCCCGGAGTTCAGGTTGCCATTGCCCTGGCCATCAGAATTAAAGCCGCCACCGCCACCGCCGCCATGCGGACAGTTGGCCGAGAATTCACCATGATTTCCACCATTTCCACCAATACCACCTTTACCGTTATCGGCAGAAGAGCCACAGCCGTTGGAGCTTCCGACAGAAAGATCACTGCCGCCATTACCTCCATCTTCAGAAGCTAATCCATTACCTCCATCACCTGTATTGTCCTCACCGCCACCGCCGCCGGCTACCATGATCAAAACCCCGTTCTTATATACAGCGCTTGAGCCGCCACCGCCCGCTTCATTGGTCCCATTGGTGCCCTTTTGGCCAATGATCACCCGGAAAACATCACCGGGCACTACATTAACGTACGCATATACAGTAGCGCCGCCGCCTGCAAGGTTTGAAGAAGCAGAGGCCTGGCCTCCACTCGCGCCTGTAATGCTGATCCTTACCTGCGAAACCCCGCTGGAGGGGATGGTAACGGTTTGCACGCCGCCGGTGTAAGAAATGTTGGTAGTGTTCAGGCCGGCACAACTAAACTGTCCATAACTGAACTGGCAGGAAAGAAAAACGGCAAGCAAAAGCATGTATCTTTTTACCTGCCGGCTATAATGTGTCTTTGCTCTGGTTGATTGGAATTTCGTTTTCATGAGATTAGCAAGGGATAAGTTGGGTGTAGGTATAGTTAGCCCACAAAAAAAGCACTCATGAAGACAGGTAAAAAAACTACTCCTATCCGTTTTCGGGAAAAATGGATAGGAGGTGAAAGTATAAACTTAATTATCAATATGTTATGCGTATGTATAAGTATATATACGTACGGTCGGAAAAGTGTTTTTACTTATTTTTCGAAGCAAAACAGATCTTAGTATGAAGATTTTCGTGTGTCTTTTCGCAGATTATTGATAAATGCGGAAGGCGAAATCCCTGTGATATTTTTAAAGGCAGCAGTAAATTTACTATGGGTAGAAAAGCCGCATTCCTGTGATAAATAGGCGATTTTATATTCCAGGTAATCCGGCTCATCCTGCAATTGCCGGATGATATAATTGATCCGCAACTCATTAATATAGTTATTGATGTCCTTTCCCTTATGCTTATTGATGATCGCAGAAAGGTATTTGGAATTTATTTTTAAACCGGCAGATAAGGATGACAGGTTTACGTTGTTATCCAGATAAAATCTATTCCCTTCCAGCTCTGCCAGGTCATTCAATACCCTTTTTTCGGTTTCCTCAGGGATTGAAAACCCTTCTTTTTTTCCGTTTACAGCGATGGGCTCTTCTGTGCTTGCATATTCCGGTACGGTCAACACGGTTTCTTCTTTTCTTTCAGGCCTGGCCGCCTGCTCCGGAGACTCCTGTATTTTAAGCCTGCCGATATATTCCAGGTATTTTGCCCGCTCTTTCCTGCGCAACCTGGTAAAATACACGATAGCTCCTATTATCGCCAGGAGCAGCGCTCCGCAAACGGAATACAATACATAGTTCTTTCTCGTTCTCTGCTCAAGTTCGTTGTCCAGTTTCCGGATCAGATCATTGGAGATCTTCTTTGTTAAAGAAGTGTGCGTTTCCAGCAGTTCAGTATATTTTGCCTGGAATTGCATGGCATTCTTGCTATCCTGCCTGGCCGTATAATAATCATTAAGGCTTCGGTAGGTATATAATTTCAGATTAAAATTGTTTGAAGAGGTTGTATAGCCTAAGGCCAGATCAAGGTATTTCCCGGCTTCATCCAGGTTTTTTTGCTTCAACGCCAGTTCTCCCAGGTTTTGGTAAATAAATCCTTTCAATTCGGTTTCCTGATCTTTTAATACTTCAAGCGCTTTTTGGAGATAGGCAGATGCCTGCTGCAGGCTATCCAGGCGGATACAGCAAAAACCTCCCAGTTGATAGGAGGTAGCCAGTACTATAGGGTTAATGGAATTGGGCGGTGCCTGTTCGGAAAGCGCAATTGCTTTCCGGATCTCAGCGAGCGCCTTATCATAATTATCAGATTCAATTTCGTAATAGGTTTTTTCCTGGTGAATGAACAGTGCCATCAGCGGAGAAGCATTTGGGATATTCTTACTGATCTCTTCTGCAATATCTATGTGTTTCTTTCCTTCAGCTATAAGCCCTACATCCCTGAAAGTAGTGGACAGGAACCCTGCAATCCGGACCTGCCATTCGTTATTATTGATTTTTTCCGAAAGGCTTTCTGCCTGAAGGGCCAGATTTAAAGCCTCCGTATGTTTACCCGTGCGTTCATTAAGCGTTGCCAGCAGCATTTGGCATCTTATCTTTTGAAGACTGTCTTTTGAATCTTTCAGTAACTGTTCGGCACTTGTAATTGCTTCATTAATATTCTTTGCAGACAGGGTAGTGGCAATAAAGTAATAAGCACTATCAAAAGCCTTATCCTTGTTAGCCACCTGGGCAAACAAAAAATTGGGTGAGCTTGAACAGGTTATTAATATGAGGATGAAAAGCCTGAATGTCTGTTTCCACATTGGGTAAAGATGGTAAGCTAAGGTTTTGGAATATTTCTTTAATCCACAACTAAAATAAGCAATAACGATCGATGCAGAGATAAAAAGTTATAAACTTTCCGGACTCTTAATGCAACCGATACAATTTTTCCACCCCCCGCTTATATTACATCCATTTAGCCAGGAATAGATTGAAGTCTTTTCTTAGCTCTTTGATATTTTTTTCAAAACCGGCCATATCTCTCTCAAGTGTCTTGATTTCTTTGACAACTGCTTCATCTACTTTACCAGCATGGTGCTTTGCTTCAACTGCACAGGCGTGCATGTTGGATTTTATGCGATGTTCCAGGTCACTGATATTTTGCTGCTGTATCTTAAACTGGTTTTCGAAACGCTCTACATTTATCATGGCCTCCTCGCCGGTATTTTTGCCAGCCACTTCATTGAGACGAGTGGTAAGGATACCCAGATCTTCTTTATAGAAATCAAGTGAGCTCAGCCATTCATTATGGTGAGCTTCGGTCCGTTGCAGATCAGTGTAGCGCATAAAAGTGTTTTTTGATTAAAAAATAAATTTCGGTTGTTTATGGTGAACATAGGCTGACCGCTGTCACGACACGGATTGACCGTTATCACCGCTGCTTTTAAGCCACCGTTATAAAATGGTCAATTGTTGGTCTTGGCTTTTGATTTGCGCTGCTGCTTTTCCAGTTTCCGGAAATACCCGCGAAAAAGGAAATTATGTTTCAGTGCTTCCATGTTCTGGTTAAAGCCATCTGTTCCTTTTTCGATATTGTCCAGGCTCTGCTTTACATGCTCAGCCAGTAAACTATCATTCAATAAAGCATACAGTGTGCCATGTTGATTATTTACCTGCTGATCGATATTCCTGACCAGTGCATTTATATCTTTTGTAAGTGAATGCGTTTGTTCGGCAACTTTATTGATGGTTGCGGCAGCCGTATTCAGTTCCACGGCCAGGCTTGAATCGGTCAGCAATGTGCCGATAGAGCCTTTGCCTTCTTTTACAGCAGTGACGATCTCATCCAGGTTCCCTGCCAGGTCATTGGCTTTTGCCGTTGCCTGCTGAATGTTCAACGCTGACTTTTTCAGACTGGCAGGTATGGATTCGTCATTGATCAGTTGCCACAGTCCCTTGCTTTGATTCAGGCGTTCGATCGTCATTTTCAGTTCTGCTGCAATAGAGGCTGCATCATTATTTGTTCTGCTAAGTGTTTGCAGCATATCTTCCGTATCAATGTTTTTCTTTGAAGTGAGCAGATCGCCTTCTTCGGCCAGCGGCGCTGCTCCACGGCCGGGAACAATATTAACTACCTTGTTGCCGACAAGCCCTTCCGTACCGATCGACACAACCGCGTTCCGGCGTATAATTGTTTTCATCTTTCTATCGATCAGCATTGATACCTCGATCATTGTATCGGAAAGAAAACTGATCTGCTTCACTGAGCCGGCCTGTATGCCAGATACCCGTACGTTGTTGCCCGCTACAAGGCCGTTCACATTTTCAAACCTTGCTTTTAACAGGTAGGTTTTACCAAACAGGTGCTGGTTCTTTCCGATCATATATAACATAAGGACCAAAAAAAGCAACCCTCCGAGGAGGAATAACCCGAGCTTGATATTATTGAACTTTTTGTTTGCCATACCGGTTATTCAAAAAATTGTTTGATTTTCGAATCATCGTTACGAAGCAGCTCATCATAGGTTCCATCAGCATAGCACCTGCCATCTATCAGTATCACCACCCGGCTGCCGGCCATTTTAACACAGTTCATATCGTGTGAGATAATGAGTGAGGTGGTTTGATAAGTTCTCTGGATATCTATCATCAGTTGAATGATCTCTTTTCCGGTGATAGGGTCCAGACCGGTAGTGGGTTCATCGTATAATATGATTTCCGGCTTCAGGATCAGCGTGCGCGCCAGTGCGATCCGTTTGCGCATACCGCCGGAAAGCTCAGCCGGCATCATATCCTCCGTATGTAAAAGTCCTACACTCTGGAGTGCACTCTGTACCCGCTCATCGACTGTTTCTTTTGATAACTTTATCCAGTGCCTTCGAAGCGGGAATTCAAGATTTTCCCGGACAGTCATGGAATCGTATAAAGCGTTACTCTGAAACAGGAATCCCACTTTTGCCCTTAACTGGTCCATTTCATTTCCCGGTAATTCCGCTACGCTTTTTCCCAGTAGTTCTATTTCGCCTTTATCGGGTTGCAGCAGGCCGATGATGCATTTGATCAGTACAGACTTGCCTGAACCTGATTTTCCCAACACTACTACTGCTTCACCTTTCTGTACCTGCAGGTTAAAGTCGGACAGCACATGATTTGATCCAAAGGATTTAAAAAGATGCCGTACTGCGATCACCGTGTTAGTTACCAGTTTTTCTCCATCAGGTTTTTTATATGTGGATATGGTTTGCATTTAGTTAAGATCAAGCACATCGGTAATCTGTACTGCTACCAGGTCAATAATAAAGATCAGGACAGAGGAGATGACCACAGCAGAATTAGCAGACCGGCCAACTCCTTCCGTTCCCTTGCTGCTGTTGTATCCTTTGAAGCAACCAACGATGGCAACCGAAAAACCAAAAAAGAAACTTTTGATGAATGCCGGCACCACATCATTGAAAGAAAGATTTTCGAATATCTGGGTCCAGAACAGGTGAAAACTGGTTGCTCCACGTATATTGACGCCGAGATAAGATCCAAACAATGAAATGGCATCGCCAAGCATTACCAGCACCGGCAACATCAGTGTCGCAGCCAGCACCCTGGTAACGACCAGGTATTTGAATGGATTGGTACCGCTTACTTCCATAGCATCTATCTGCTCCGTTACCTTCATAGAACCAAGTTCTGCGCCAATGCTGCTGCCGATCTTGCCTGCGAATATCAAGGCAGTGATAACCGGACCGATCTCTCTTACAATGGCGATCCCTACGATCGCAGGTAGTTGAGATTCCACACCATAATCAATCATGGAGGGCCGTAACTGCATGGTCAGTACCAGCCCCATGATAAAAGCTGTAAGCCCCACAAGGGGGAATGACCGGTAGCCGATCAGAAAACACTGGCGAACAAACTCGGCCACTTCATACCTTGGTTTTACCCATTGTGTAAAAAAATGCCCTGTGAAGCGGCCGGCTTCGCCCACTTCAGCAAGGAAAGACCGTATTGCGGAATGTTCTGCCATTGAATGCTCAAATTTGTACTATTGAGGCGAACAGGAAGATGAAAACTGTCATTATACAAAATGATATTAATCACTCTGTAAGCGCAATCCGGTTGGCATTAAAAGGATACAGCAACTATTATTGCAGGTCAATGTCCGCTATCACATAGATAATTAATCCGGGCAGTATTGAAATAGTTCCCGAGGAAAACATCGGAAAGATCAGCTCCCAGGTTTATCAGTGTTGGCATCTGAAATACATTATAGGATCCACTGCCTGCTCTGTCATTAACACTGTAATCACGATCAAGAAACATCCAGATATTATTGCTTCTCCGGAAGGAAACTCCGTGTCCGTAAGTGCTGCCGGCCCTGTTGCCATCGGCATTGTACTGATAGGTTTGTACAGAAGTGGACCCGTCGGAGTAAGTGTTCGTTTCCTGGATGATCCTTTTTTTGTTGTCGTAAATAAATGTTACTGCATAGCGGTCAAACGGATCGGATAGTGATCCGTTTACCATATTCGCAAAAATATAAACAGAGTCCACCGTAACCCGGCCGGATGCGTCATAGAAATAGCGATGCCAGGTTTCAGTGGCCGTACCGTTTTCATAAACACCAATGAATTCAGATAAACGGCCATTTTTATACCGGAATAAAAAGTTAGGAGCGCCGGTCCTTGGTTCCGGCCTCACTGCCTTGATCGGATCTCCGGAAAGATTATACGTGAAAGTCAGTGTGTCCGTATAATCACTGTAAAGCGGGCGATAAATAAATTGTGCGATCCCACAGGATTTGATCTCTGCGCCCGGGTGGCTTTCAACGTAATCATATACTTTCCTGCATCCGGAAATCAAAAAAAATACTGATGCCATAAGAATAAGATTGTTGTAGCAGTTGTTCCTTTTCATGGTTGAAAATTGAATGGTTAAAAGATAAGGTTATAAGTGAGGGCGGATGTGCAGTATCAAAGGATGCAGGAGGTGTTCAGAGGGGAGAGTGTTTTCAGTGCGGGTGAAATTTCGTTGGTCTTGTAAGGTAACGGAAAAAAGAGAATTGTATCGATGTCTGTTGTCAGCCATGTCACTGACAACAGGCATCATCCATTCCGTTCAATGCAGTGAGCGTTTCATAATGATATGCCTGTAAATGATAATAATCTTTGCAGGTGATGATGCGTGTCATTTCCGGTCAACAGTTTTACGGATAGCTTGCAGTGAACCATTAAAACAGAATGACATGAAAAGAGTATTATGGATACCATCCCTGATATTATTGCTGGCCGGCTGTGCCAGTTCCAGGATCACTTCAACATGGAAAGCCCCAGATGCCGCTGGAAGAAAATATAACAAGATACTTGTGGTTGGCCTCATTAAACAAAATGACCGGTCGCTTCGGGAACATATGGAAAATCATCTTGTCGGTGATCTGAAGGAATTGGGATATAACGCCGTATCAGCCTATGCCGAATACGGGCCAAAAGGATTTGATAAAATGGATGAACAAACTGCGATCGCCAGGTTAAAGGGCGATGGTGTGGATGCCGTGATCACCATTGTATTGCTGGATAAAGAGAAGGAGCGGAGATATGTGCCCGGCCGTATCATGTATTCACCGTATGGTTATTATTACAGCCGGTTCTGGGGATACTATGGTACGCTTCAGCGTCGTATTTATGAACCCGGCTATTATGTTACAGACACCAGGTATTTCTGGGAAAGCAATCTTTATGATCTGAGTGATCAGCATTTGGTGTATTCAGTACAAACACAATCATTCGATCCGTCCGGTTCAGAAGCATTGGGACATGAATATGGACAATTAATCGTAAAGAATATGGTTAAGAATGGTGTTTTGGATAAAAACGCTTTACCGGCTAAAGCATTTTAAAGGCGCTGCTATCTTCATCAATAAATACCGGGATTTCCTTAAGCCGGCTAGGGGTTATTGATCAAATCTGAAATTTAGTATGGAAAGTTGCCGAATTTGAAGCAAATTGTTTCAGCATCCCTCTATTCTCCCCATTATTAAACCGTTTAAATCTTTTGCTATGAAATTAAGACACATGAGCCTTTTACTGGCATTAACGCTAAGCGTTTCCTTAATGTCCTTTAAAAATCCAACGAACATAAAAACAGAAACCCAGACGCAAATGCTTAATCCGGTCGCTGTCTGGACTGATCCCAATGGAATATATCCGGCTGTTTATTTTTATGATCTGAACCTTCCATTCAGCTATAGTGTAAACCACAGAGTAGGCGGAGCCTATAGCCTTCTCTGGGGTGGTGATGTGATATCGGTGGGTGGAGGTCAGATATATGTATCCGGCTGGGTATACTGGAGCGGAACGCCCTATTATGTGGAAGGAACTCTAAATATTGTTGAAATGTAAATAAAAAGAGGGATGCATTTATCATATCATCGCTGCGCTTTGAGCTGAACAAACCGCTACCTAAACAGATCGAACCGCTCGCTCATTCTGTGTTTTTTTACATAGCGGCCTCGAATAGGTTTACAGGTAAAAGAATAATGAAAACTATTTGTAGGCTTGTACCCGCCATGATCATTTTAATGCCGTTCCTTTTTTCTTGCGGGAAAAATAAAGAGGCAATACCCACACCTGGTGAACCTGAACCCACACCTGTTAAAACAGTTGACAGCATTAAAATTACATCACAACAGAAAACATTACCTGTTGCACCAAAAAATCCCGGGGATTACAATGTATGGCTTTTATATTCCAATAGCAGGATTTACTGTATCAGCCCATCCAATACGCCCCATCCCCAATTTATGTATTATTATTCCGTACTTGATAATACATACAAGCTTATTACTCCAAGCGATGATGTAGCAAGCGCCGGGTTTATGTCAAAATTAATACGAGCCAGCGATGTGGAGTTTTACTATATAGCAAGCAAAGCACTTAAGTATAATACAGTAGCTGATAGTTGGTCGGAAATATCTTATCCTTCCAGTGTACGCGATAATAATGGTGAGACCGGGGTAATATACTATGGAGGAAAAATATATTTTTTAGGAGGCAGGATCCCTTCTCAGAAGTTCAAATCCTATAATATAGTTACCGGAAGCTGGTTCAATGAGCCTGACTTCCTGCATAATACACGTATGGCAGTGATGGTTGCCATATCCAACGATAACAAACTGTATGTGATAGGAGGGGGCAGTTCGAACAGGGATTTTAGTGTATTCGATATTGTAAGCAATAGTTGGAAAGCATTGCCTAATCTAAGCTTTGATGTGGCTACTTCGGCCAGCAATTACCTGGCGACAACATATGCAAGCAGGTATATTCTGTTGCTTCAACAGAAAAGCATTTATATATATGACACAAAAACGGAGAAGTGGAAAAAGGACCCGATAGAATTGAATATTGTTGGAGGTAATCTGAATATTTTTACTTCAGGAATCAAGGTTTATATAACAGGAAAAAATCCATCGAATGATCTGTTGTTGCATGAACTGATTATTACTGATACACCCGACTAAGAATTTTCTTCGTCTTATTCTGCCGGGACTTCCTGTGCTTTACGGACTGCCCGACTTTTTGTTTCATTGGTTTGCACATTCAATCTCCAGTTGAAAGCAAGTTGAAATAACTGGTTGGACAAACTACTTCCCGGCTTTTTCATACTTCAGTTCACGATTGGCCCATGGAATGAAGAATTGGAAATTCGGAGCATCCGTATGTCCGCCATTGTGTTGACGCCAGGCCAGTTCTCCATCAAGCAGACCAGTAAGTACAGCCGGCATTTTTTCTGTATGATAGTCATTGCTTACACCGAGATCTTTTGCACCCAGCAATTTGAATACAGTGCCTGCTGCTACTGTTGCTTTATAGCTTCCCATCTGATCGAGCCATTTGGCATCTCCTTTTTCGGGTATGCCATAGCTGATAAAAGTTGGTCTTGGTGCGCAAAGCGCAATAAGCTCGTGTGAATCTACCGGCAGATCACAACCGGTCTTTTTACCAAATGAAGACTCTTCGGTTGCATATTTTAAATAGTTGCCCGCCATCCAGTGATAGCCTCCGCCACCTGCAAGGCTTTCGACGGCTTCGCCAAATACACGCCGTTGCAAAGTGGCGCCGCCTTTGCCGGATGAACCTACCAGCACAACGGCAAAGCGCTGATCAAAAGCCATTGTTACAAGCGCTGCTTTACCATAACGGGATACACCTTCAATGCCTACTTTTTTTGCATCCACGAGCGTATCTGTTTCCAGGTAATCCAGTGCTCTTGATGCGCCCCATCCCCAGGCCCTTAATGCACCCCAGTCGTCTGGTTTGCGTGGCTGGCCTTTATTTACCAAACCGATGATGCCCCTGGTAAGTCCTGCTCCGTTATCAGCCTGTACACTTCCCGGCTCTAATGTGCAATAACCCCAACCGGCAGCCAGTAATTGCTCTGTGGGTGGTGAATCACCATTAGGAAGCGGTGCAAAAAAATTGGGACCGGCAGCTCTTGTAACAGGATTATAAGCCGGGTAGCGTTCAAAAATCGCTTTCATTTCAGGATTGCTTTTGATCATCATTTCCTTGAAAGCTGTATTGATCTTTTCCAGATCGGCCGGTGAAGGTTGCGCAGGAGCAGGCAGGGCAGGAAAGCCAAACATCATCAATACAGGAACAGGGCCTTTTACATTCAATGGCAATACCAGCACCATATTGATATTTACATTGATCAAAGGATATTCACTGTTATCAACGCGGCCAACAAGTTGTTTGGCAATAACCGGTATGCGGCCTACAAATTCATAGTCGGTGATCTTCGTGGTCCAGGTTACTTTGGGTGTGTTTTTGGGAACACGTCCATACATTTCTTTTTCAAAATCTTCTACGATCTCCGGCCGGCGCAGTTTCCACCATTGTTCGGGTGTGGTGATCTTCTTTCCGTTTTTAGTGGTTAATGCATCGGGCAACTGCGGGCAGGGGTTTGCCAGTTGCTCATCTTCATTGGCATGATTGGGATCTGATTGATTGCTGCTGGGGCCGGGCCTTAGTTTTTTGATGCCCAATTGCTGCATCATATTCGCCCGGTCTTCCTGCGCAGAAAAATTGGAGAGCCGGGGATACTGGCTGCTGTCAATAGCAGCTTGCTGTGCGTTTGCAGTAAAGGCAATGCCTAGTGCCAGCAGCAATGTCCATTTATTTTTCATCCTTAAGTAGTTTATTGTTTTTGGGTCATATAGCGATGGTTGAATAACCGGTTTAATTATCTGTTCTGAAAGGAGAGGCCGGCAGTCCTTCTTTATTATATAAATTCGGGTTTACAGGATTATCGGCCCAGGCATAACGTACATATTTTGGATTGGCAACCGCATCATTCCATACGATCACTTTATTTCCTTCAATCTTTGCAGAAGCCCAGACAAATTTTTTGTCTTCACCTGCAATGGCAAAAGAGGAGGGAGCTTCACCATCATTGGTCATTAATCCACTGCCGGCATTCGTGAAACTGATAATGATCTGTTTCCCTTCGATAGCGGATGATTCATACAGCGGGCCTGAATAAACGATATCTTCTTTATATGCCAGCTTCAGTGCTGCAAGCGCCAACCGCTCGCCCACGTCTTTTTTATTGTCCGGATGAATATCATTCCATTCACCCAGATCAATGGCCACTGCCATACCGGTGTTGGGAACAGCCAGTGATTTTAATTGTGCCTCCCTTAATGCTGCCCAATTGCTTTCTGAAGGCAGGTAATTGTATTCCATAAAATTGGGGAGTTGTACAAACAGGAAGGGAAGTGTGCCCTGTTGCCATTTGTTGCGCCAGTCATTGATCAGTGCAGCCATCAATTTTTCATATTGTTTGGGCTGCCAGGTATCGGTTTCGCCCTGGTACCAGCAAAATCCTTTTATTGTATAGTTGATCTCGGGCGCTACCATTGCATTATATAAAGCGGCAGGCTGATTTTGTGCATTGATGCCACCGGGACCACCACCACTTACCGGAGAAAAAACGAGGCCTACTTTATATTCCCAGTAACCTTTCAGATCAACGGTATCGGCTCCTGAGAAAATGCAATAAGGCTTATCCGGTACAAAACCACCTTTGCCATTCGTGTTGGTAACGCGGACAACAAAAATGTTTTTACCTGCTTTCAGCAGATCTGCAGGCACATTGTATCTGCGCTGCGGATATTGATAAGTGGTATTGCCGACCTGTTTGCCATTAATGTATAATTCATCTGCATCTACAATTCTTCCCAGAAAAACTTTGGCAGGCTTGCCGGCCATAGAAGCCGGGATGGTTATTTCCTTTCTGTACCAAACTACACCATTCAGGTCTTTGATACCCTGATCTTCCCAATAGCCGGGAATATTGATCATGCGCCAGCCTTTGGGTGAACAGGCAGGGTCATACCATTTGGGAGAAGCAGCCATGCCTGCATCAACAGGAGCCGGTGGCCTGTTGCCTGCTGGCCTCCGGTTAAAGCTGTTGATATAAGCCGTGTCTTTATTTTTTTCAATGGTTGTTAGCTGTGCAGAAAAATCTTTCAATCCCTGCTCGCTTATCCATGCCTGTATAGGAGTGCCGCCAACACTGGCATTAATGATACCAACAGGTACTTTATGTTTTTCATAGATCTTTTTTGCAAAGAAATAAGCGACTGCAGAGAAGGGTCTTACTTCTTCACCCACGGCCGGTTTCCAGCCGCCGGTCGGTAGGTCAGACCGGGGCCCTTGCAGATTGGTCAGGGTCGGTATCCAGAATTGCCTGATCTGTGGGTAATTTGCTTCTGCAATTTCCCTGGCATAAGTGACATCATGAATGTTCATCTGGTGGACCATGTTCGACTGACCACTGCAGAACCATACATCGCCAAAAAGGATCTCACGTAAAGTGATCTTATTGCTTGCAGTGATCTCCATAGTGTATGGGCCACCGGCTTTAGTGGGAGGTAATTGCAGTTTCCAGTTGCCCCCGGCATCTGCTTTGGTTTTATAGTTTTTGTTATTGAAACGGATGTTCACTTTTTCGTTAGGAGATGCCCATCCCCACAGGTTTACTTTTTCATCCCTTTGCAGGATCATGCTGTCGCGTATAAGCTGCGGAAGTTTTACCTGGGCAGAGGAATTCAATGCAATAAAAAGGAGCAGTGCTATCGTAAATAGTTTTTTCATACCGGAATTATTGAACAGAGATGAGTTGGGTGAGCACATTGCTCGTGGTTTTATTGCTTACACCTGGTTGTCCTCCGCCTACACTGATGCTGAGTTTCCCCCTTGGCTGATAGAGCTGACCATTGGTTTCATCAACAAGTGATAAATCTTCCACGCTGAGAGTAAAATGAACAAGCCTGGTTTCACCTGCTTTTAATGAAATGCGTTGAAAACCTTTGAGCGCACGCAATGGTGCTTTTCCTTTTACACCAGGATGCGACACATAAAGCTGCACCACTTCTTCACCATCACGTTTGCCTGTATTGGTCAGTTTAACAGTCAGCTTTATTGGCTGACCGGCTTTTATGGAAGACGGTGCAGTAAGTTGGGCATAGCGGAAACTGGTATAGCTTAAACCATAACCAAAAGGATACAGGGGCTGACCATTGAAATAGCGGTAAGTCCTTCCGTTCATGGAATAATCACTGAAACCGGGAAGATCTTCATCGCTTTTGTAGAATGTTACAGGCAGGCGGCCGGCAGGATTGTAATCGCCAAAAAGAACATCCGCTACTGCTGTGCCAGCGCTTTGACCGCCATACCAGGCATTCACAATAGCAGGTATGTTTTCCGCTTCCCAGGGAATGGCAATAGCGCTACCGGTCATCATCACAAATACAACAGGCTTGCCGGTTGTTTTCAATGCCTTCAGCAATTTGGTTTGAACAGCCGGTAGCAGGATGGATGTTCTGTCGCCACCGCTGAATCCGGGCACGGTCACCGGCATTTCTTCGCCTTCCAGTTGAGGTGAAATACCACCTGCAAAAACAATGGCATCCACCTGGCTAAGACGATTGGCCAAAGCCTCAAAATCTGTTTGTACAAAATGGCCTGTCCGTAATGATACATTTGCATTGTCATCACCCTGCCAGTATTCCAGCACGATAGTATAGACAGAATCTTTTTTTGTTTCAAGTTTATATGTTTCGGCTCCCCAGCGATTTCTTAACCAGGCGTTGACCACTTCCTGATCGTTTACAAATAATCTGTAACCATCGTCGGCTTCCACTTCAAGATGGATATTGCCTGTTTCTTTTGCAGTGAAGCGGGTGGTGTAGCGGGCAGAGAAATTCGTGGCTGTTACATTATTGCCGATGATATCACCGCGTTGCCAGGTATGATCAATATTTTTCTCTGTTCTGACAAGGAAGGGTTGGTCTTTCAATTCACGGTTGTTATAATACTCCGCTTTAACACCCTGCTGGCCATCCCAACTGAACTGGTTTTGCAGGTCAACATACCGGAGCAAAGTGTCGTTGGCGAAATTGACAGCTTTTTCATAGATCACTTCCACATTCTTACCAACTTTCTCTTTTATCCCTTCAAGTATGGTGGTGATATGGGAAGGAGTGCCATTGTAATTGCCCAATACGGAAATACGGTTATCTGCATTGGGGCCAAGCACTGCAATCTTCCGGATATTTTTATTTAAAGGCAGGGTCGCGTTCTCATTTCTTAAAAGCACGATGGATTGTTGCGCCATTTTCAATGCGTGCTGCTGGTGTGGTGCGCTTTCCAGTACAGTAGCCGGTGTTTGCGCATATTTTACCATTGAAACGGGATCGAACATGCCTAACCGGTAGCGTATGGTGAACAGCCGCTTTAATGAGGTATTAAGATATTCTTCTTTGATCGATCCGTTCTTTACTGCATCTATCAGTGTTTTGTATACAGTTTGCCCGCACTCCACATCTGTTCCATGTACTACTGCATCTATAGCAGAACTGGTAGCATCAGGATGGGTTTTATGATACCGGAAAAAATCGTCGATCGCCCAGCAATCTGAAGTAACATAGCCGGTAAACTTCCATTGTTCGCGCAGGATATCATTCATCAGCAGATCATTGCCACAACAGGGTTGTGTGTTCACTGCGTTATAGGCGCACATTACGCCGGCCACATGAGCATCTACCACCAGTTCTTTAAATGCGGGCAGATAAGTATCCCAGAGATCGTATGTAGTAGGATTGAAATTATCGGAATGGCGGCTTGGTTCCGGTCCGCTATGTACGGCGAAGTGCTTGGCGCAAGCTGCTGCTTTCAGGTATTTAGGATCTTCCCCTTGCAAGCCGCGCACAAATGAACGGCCCAGCATAGCGGTAAGAAACGGATCTTCTCCATAAGTTTCCTGCCCGCGTCCCCAGCGTGGATCGCGGAAGATATTGATATTAGGTGTCCAGTAAGTGAGCCCTACATAGCGCTCATTGGTACGCCCGAGTTCTACCGCTTTATTGTGGATAGCCCTTCCTTCCAGTGCGGAATAGTCGGCCATACGATACAATGAATTGGTATCCCAGGTAGCGGCCATGGCAATAGCCTGGGGAAATACAGTAGTACGGAAGGGCGTTCTTGCCACGCCATGCAATACTTCATTCCACCAATCATAAGCGGGAATACCCAACCGGGGGATTGCAGGAGTAGCGTTCAGCATCTGTGCTACTTTTTCTTCCAGCGTCAACCGGCTCACAACATCATTAACGCGTTGTTCAACAGGCAGGCTGGTATCCCACATGGGATAGGACTTGTATTCCTGTGCCTGTGCATTGACAGTGGTAAGCAATAAGGCAAAGCCGATAAGTTTGCGCATGCACTTTTTTTTAGCGGATTTATTGATAGACGGTATCATTATTTTTTATTTCAAACCAATCATACGAAGCTGTGTTAACAGAGGGTTTTCCTTCCGAAGTGGCATACATGGCATACACGCAACCAACAAACCCACCTGCTGTCTTTGTACTTAAGTATCTTGCATCCACATCGCCCTGCAAAAGCTTCCACTTGTTTTTTTGCGTACCGTAATAAAAGGAATACTTATCGCCGTTGGCTTCTATTTTAAAAAAGATATCCTTTCCGGGTTGGTCAGGCGATTCACTGGCTACCAGCTCCGTTCCTTTGTATAAAGCTACAACCTGCTTATTGCCCTGCATGGTTTTGCACAGGAAATAGTAGGTCTTTTCATTCTGGAAAAGTAGTAATCCTGCTTTTTCATTTTCGGCTTTAGGAATAAAGCGCATGCTGGTAGCTGCATAACCTTTGAGATGAGGCTGGCTAAAGCCTACGAATGAAGGATTGTTTTTGTCTGCAACAGTTTCAGGCCGCAACTTCAGTGTTAATGATCCTGGCTTTGCCAGGAGATCATACCACCGATCATGTACCGTTCTGAGAAAGCGATAGCGGATGTTCAGTTTTTTATTGTTGAATTCATCACGGAATAAATAATTACCATTAAATGGTTCTCTTTGCTTATCTGCAATGGCATTGATAGGGTAGGAGTATTTTACTTCTTCACCACCGAGATCAAATGTTGGCCATCCATCATTCCATACAACAGGGGCCATGAAGGTTTCCCTTCCTGTATTGTAATGATCACCTTCATAAGGCCGGCAGGCAAGGAATATTCCCCA
>Ga0180223_1000989_pt1 | contig 25783 bp, 21 predicted proteins | sample eDN5th30CKraftOP_FD_151337 | JGI IMG/M metagenome (GOLD analysis project Ga0180223, IMG submission 151337) | Enriched Organic Plus compost microbial communities from Emeryville, California, USA - eDNA 5th pass 30_C Kraft OP (version 2) (version 2) ... | reverse complement strand
CGCCATCGTCGGGAAAGACCTGGCGGGCCCAGGCCGCGCTCGGGAACGCGACGATGTTCCAGTTGATGTCGAAGCCGGCGATCTTCTCCAGCGCCGGCTGATAGGCGAGCGAGTTCGCCTTGGCGGCGCGGCCGACCTTGGACGGATCCTCGTTGGCGAGCAGCATCGGGTTGTCGCCGACGATGGCGAGCCGGGCCGTATTCTCCGCGAAGGCCCTGGCGACGCCCTGATAGAGCCAGCCCGGCGCCTTGTCGAAGCTCGCATCCTGCGCGTGGCGATAGCGCGCCAGCGTCACCCCCTCGTCGGAAAGCAGCGGCGTGACGATGCCGGCCCCGGCCTTGTAGGCGTGTTCGGCGATGCGCCGGACCAGCGGCAGCGCCGCGACCGGCGCCGTCAGGAACAGGTCCTGCCCCGGCTGGAGATTGAGGCCGACGCGGATGGCGACCTCGGCCAGCTTGTCGAGCCTGGCGGAGTCGATGGCTTCGGGGTGTTGATGAAGGGTCATGGCGGTCAACCTGTCGGATTCGCGATCGTCGCCATTGCTCGCCCAAATCGCGGCCGGGTCAACCGCTGCGGCGATGGAACGGCCTCGCGATTGCGTCACGGCGCGGCGGCGCCGGCCAGCCGCAGGCCGAGATCGAGCTTGCTCGCCCGCAACAGATGGCTGCGCATCAGCGCCGAGGCGACCTCGTTCTCCCCCGCCTCCAGATGGTCGAGCATGGCGATATGCTCGGTGCAGTTCACTTGCACGCGCTCGAAGCCCAGGCCCCAGTCGTAGTTCGACAGGCGCCGGAGCTGGTTCTGCCGTCGCACGGCCGAATGGAAGAAGCGGTTCTGCGTGGCGGCCGCCAGGCCCTCGTGGAAGGCGGCGTTCATCTCGTAGAAGGCGATGCTCGAGGAATCGCGCCAGGGCCGCTCCAGCGCCTCGACATGCCGCGCCCGCATCTCCGCGATCCAGCCGGGCTCCAGCCGGAAGCCCGGCTCGAGCAGCCCCAGCGGCTCGATCACCAGGCGGAAGCGGTAACTTTCGTCGCGCAGCCGCCGGTCGCGCGGCGCGTGCAGGAAGCGCCAGCCATAGCCGGGCTTGCGCTCGACCATGTCGAGACCGGCGAGCCGGGCGAGCAGCTTCTGTGCCTCCGGGCGGCCGAGATCGTAGCGCCGCATCACCTCCTGCTCCGAGACCTCGTCCGGCAGGAGCCCGTTCTCCCGCTCATGCGCCAGCCGCACCATGGCGAGCTCGATCTCCTCCGGCGGCAGCGCGGTGTCGCCCGCCACCGGCAGGCTCAGGATCTCGATGCCCTTGTTGAGGTGGCGCCGCACGACCCCCTGAGCGGCCAGATGGTCGAGCGCGGCGCGAACCGGCGTGCGCGAGACGCCGAGGCGGCGCGCCGTGGCGTTCTCGTTGAGCCAGGCTCCCGGCGCGAGCGCATCCTCGCGGACGAGGTGCAGGATGCGTTCCGCGATCTCTTGCTGGAGCCGTGTCGGCGCTGTCATCGGAGGGCCTTGATTGTTTTAGCTGACGATGAAATACAATAAACCATGACCGTTCGCCAGCGTTCCTGGCCAACATACCGGAAAGGCCCCCGTCATGGTCCAGCCCTGCCCTTTCGTCGACGTCTCCGGCACGCCCTATGAGCGCGGCCGCCAGCACGGGGCGGCCGTGCCGCAGCGGGTCAGGCGCTCGATCGAGCTCTATGGCGGTCAGCTCGGCGAGCTCGGCTACGACGCTGCGGCCAAATCCGCGCTGATCGGCGAGTTCGCCCGCGAGATCGAGGCCTTCGGCGCCCATTACATCGAGGAGATGCGCGGCATCGCCGACGGCGCCGGCGTCGCGCTCGAAGACATCATCATGATCAACGCCCGCACCGAGGTGATCGCCAAGGCGCGGCTGGTCAGGAACCGGCCCGTCGAGGCCACGGACGAGCATGACGACGGCTGCACCGGCGCCATCATCCTGCCCGAGCGCAGCGCCAGCGGCGAACTGATCCACGGCCAGAACTGGGACTGGCGCGCCGAATGCGCCGAGACCGCCATCGTGCTGCGCGTGCGCCGCGACGACGGTCCGGATTTCCTGACTTTCGTCGAGGCCGGCGGCCTCGCCCGCTGCGGCATGAACGCGGCCGGCATCTCGATCACCGCCAACTATCTCGAATCCGAGCGCGACTTCACCCAGACCGGGGTGCCGCTCGCCCTGATCCGCCGCAAGGTGCTGGAGCAGGAGCATCTCGCCTTCGCCATCAAGGCCGTCGCGACGACGCCCAAGGCCTGCTCGAACAACATGATGCTCTCGACGGTGAAGGGCTTCGGCATCGACTTCGAATGCGCTCCGGATGAGGCCTTCCCGCTCTATCCGCAGGACGGGATGATCGTCCACGCCAACCACTGGGTCGGCCAGATCGCGCTGACCAAGATCAGGGACACCGGCACCCCGCGCGTGCCGGAGAGCTTCTACCGCGACTGGCGGGTGAAGAAGCTGCTCGACGAGGCCGGTCGCAAGCTGACCGTCGACGATCTCAAGCAGGCCTTCTTCGACGATTTCCTCTCGCCCTATTCGGTCTGCCGCCCGGCCCGCCCGAACGAGGCCGGCAATCTCTCCGCCACCGTCGCCATGGTGATCATGCAGCCTGCCAGGGGGATCCTGGAGGTGGCTCCCCTGCCGGCACAGAACCGCGTCTTCACCCGCTACAGCCTGACAGAGGATCCCGTCCTGCTCGCCGAAGCCGCCGAATAGGCCGGCCGCGCCGCATTTTCGAGCGAAGCGACCTCCGCTCCGGATGAAGAAAATGTCCAGCAAAGCCACTGCGCTCCTCGCGCCGCAGAAGCGGAGGAGCGCGACGGCACCGCGTCACAACCGAAAACAACAGGGGAACATGATGCGCCGAACCACGATAACCGCCCTCGCCGCCGCGCTCCTGTGCGGCGGCCTCGGCCAGGTCGCCGCGGCGAGCACGCTGAAGATCCAGCTGCGCGCCGACATCCGCTCGATCAATCCCGGCGTCAATCGCGACGCCAATACCGACGGGGTCGTGCTGCAGATCGTCGAGGGTCTCGTCGCCTATGGCGAGGACGCCCTGCCCAAGCCGCTGCTGGCCGAGAAGGTCGAGATCTCGCCGGACGGAAAAACCTACAGCTTCACCCTGCGCCGGGGCGTGAAGTTCCATAACGGCGCCCCGCTCACTGCCGCCGACGTTCTGTGGAGCTGGAACCGCTACATGGACCCGAAGACCGACTGGCGCTGCCTCTCCGAGTTCGACGGCCGCGGGCTGGTCAAGGTCGAGAAGGTCTCCGCCCCGGACGACAGGACGGTCCTGTTCCAGCTCGACAAGCCGAGCGCGCTCTTCCTCTCCTCGCTCGCCCGCACCGACTGCGCCATGACCGGCATCCTGCACCGGGATTCGGTCAAGGCCGACGGCTCCTTCGACAAGCCGATCGGCACCGGCCCGTTCAAGTTCGGCGAATGGAAGCGCGGCGAATACATCCGGCTCGAGCGTTTTGCCGACTACGCCGCCCTGCCCGGCAAGATCGACGGGCTGACCGGAGCCAAGAGGCCGCTGGTCGACGAGGCGCGCTTCCTGGTCATTCCCGACAACGCCACGGCCAAGGCGGCGCTGCTGCGCGGCGACATCGATATCGTCCCCGACATCGCCAACACCGACATCGCGGAACTGAAGAAGAACGACAAGGTCGGGACCTCGGTCGTCACCAGCATGGGACTGGTCGGGCTGATCATCCAGACCCGCGACCCGCTGCTCGGGAACGTCAAGCTGCGCCAGGCGATCGCCGCCGCGATCGACACCAGGGAGCTGGTCGCGACCATCACCGACGGCATCGGCACGCCGAACAATTCGATCGTCCCGGCACTCTCGGCCTATCACGGCCCGGTCGAGAAGCAGGGCTGGGCCTATGATCCGGCCGCCGCGAAAAAGCTGATCGCTGAAGCCGGCTACAAGGGCGAGAAGATCGTGATGCTCGCCAACAAGCGCTATCCCGAGAGCTTCGACGCCGCCGTCGTCGCCCAGCAGATGCTGCAGGCCGTCGGCCTCAATGTCGAGATCGAGGTGCTGGAATGGGCGACGCAGCTCGACCGCTACAGCAAGGGCAACTACACGATGCAGGCCTTCCCCTATTCCGGCCGCATGGACCCGGCGCTGAGCTATGAATCGATGACGGGGCCGAAGGACAAGCAGCCGCGCAAGCTCTGGGACAACCCGCAGGTCCAGGCCCTGCTCGACAAGTCCATGGTCGTGAACGACCGCGCCGAGCGCCAGAAGATCTTCGACGAGCTGCACAGGCGCTTCCTCGCCGAGGTTCCGATGGTGATGCTTTATAACGGCATCGTCGGCGGCGCGATGAGCGCCAAGACCAGGGGCTATGTCTCGACGGTGATGTCGCTGCCGCGCGCCTGGGAAGTCTCGCTCGGCGAATAGGGCCGCCCGGCGGGCTCCCGCGCAACCGCATGCCCGCCCAGGGCATGCCCGACGACCAAACCATAGGGGAACGGGAATGATCCGCTTTTCGGCCGCCGCCCTCGCGCTCGCCCTGATCGCTGGCGGGGCGCAGGCGCAGACCGTGAATGTCGCGTTGAACGCCGACATCCGCAGCACCAATCCGGGCGTCAACCGCGACGACAACACCGATGCCGTCGTCCTGCACATGGTCGAGGGCCTCGTCGGCTACCGCGAGAACGGCGCCGTCGCACCGCTGCTGGCCGAGGCCGTCGACATCTCGCCGGACGGGCTGACCTACAGCTTCCGCCTGCGCAAGGGCGTCAAGTTCCACAATGGGGCCACCATGACCTCGGCCGACGTGCTGTGGAGCTGGAACCGCTACATGGACCCGAGGACCGACTGGCGTTGCAAGGCGGAGTTCGACGGCCGCCTTGGCCTCAAGGTCACGGAGGCCTCGGCCCCCGATGCCGCGACCTTCGTGATGAAGCTGGAGAAGCCGAGCGCGCTCTTCCTCGACACCATGGCCCGCACCGACTGCGCCATGGTCGCGATCCTGCACAAGGATTCGGTCAAACCCGACGGGAGCTGGGACAGGCCGATCGGCACCGGCCCGTTCCAGCTCGCCGACTGGCGCCGCGGCGAATATGTGCTCCTGAAGCGCTTCGACGGTTACGTCTCCCCGCCGGGCGACAAGCGCGACGGCTATGTCGGCTCCAAGCGCCCGCTGGTCCCGGAGGTCAAGTTCCTCGCCATCGCCGATGGCGCGACCGTCAAGGCCGGGCTGGTCTCCGGCGCCCTCGACGTCGCCGACATCCCGGACGAGGAGGTGGCAGAGATGAAGAAGAGCGGCCTGCGCGTCCTGACCGCGCCGAGCGCGACCAAGCACGCCATCCTGCTCCAGAGCCGCGACCCGCTGCTGTCCAATGTGAAGATGCGGCAGGCCATCGCCGCGGCGCTCGATCTCGACGAGATCGTCGGTTCCGCCTCGAACGGCCTCGGCCAGACCAACAACTCGGCCGTCTACGTCACCTCGCCCTTCTACGACGACGTCCAGAAGCAGCGCTACACGCACGACCCGGCGCGGACGAAGGCCCTGCTGGCGGAAGCCGGCTACAAGGGCGAGACGATCAGGCTGATCGCCAACAAGCGCTCGACCGTGCCGAGCTATCCCGTCGCGATCATGGCGCAGGCGATGCTGCAGGCGGCCGGCATCAAGGCCGAGATCGAGATCCTGGAATGGGCCACGCAGCTCGACCGCTTCGCGAAGGGCAACTACCAGATGATGTCCTTCAGCTACTCCGCCCGGATCGACCCGGCCCAGAGCTACAACCAGTTCTCCGGCCCGAAGGACAAGCTGCCCTCCAAGGTCTGGGACAACCGCGAGGCCGACGCGCTGATCGAGAAGGCGACGCTGGTCGGCGACCCGGCCGAGCGCAAGGCGATCTTCGACCGCCTCCACGGGATGATGCTGGCCGATGTCCCGCTGATCTTCCTCTACAATCAGGTCGACACGGCCGTGGTCTCGAAGCGCCTGCAGGGCTTCGCGCCCTGGGTCGCATCCAAGCCGCGCCTCTGGGAGGTCGGCGTCGTTCCGTGACGACGCCCTCCGCCGGTCAGGCAGACAGCTTCGGCGCCGGGGCCGGCTCGGCGGGGCGGGCCGCCGGCACGGCCCCCTTGGTGACATGCGTCGCCACCAGCGCCGCGAGCCCGGCGGCATCGCCGGCCCTGAGGGCCGCCATCATCGCGTGATGCTCGCGGTCGCTGGCCAGCAGCGCCTCATGCGAGCTCCAGACCGTGATCTGCGAGCCGCGCCCGCGGTCGCGCAGGGCCCAGATCGTCTCCTGCAGCACCGCATTCCCGCAGAAGGAATACATGAGCTGATGAAATGCGCGGTTGATCTCGCTCTGCTCGGAGCGGCTGCCGGTCAGCACCGCCGCCGAGAACTGCGCCGCCAGCGCGTCGAGCCGCGCGATTCCCGCGCCGTCGATGCGCGCCGCCGCGCTCTCCGCCGCCGCCGTCTCGAGCATGACCCGGATCGCCAGGATCTCGCCATAGGTCTTCAGGTCGATCTCGGCGACACGATAGCCGCGATTGGGGACATGCTCGATGGTCTTGCGCACGGCGAGTTCGTCGAGCGCGCCGCGCACGTCGAAGCGCGTCGCCTGGAAGCGCTCCTCCAGGTCGATCTGGCGCAGCCATTCGCCGGGTCGGAACAGCCGCAGCCGGATCGCCTCGGCGATCTCGTTGGCGAGGTCGGCCCGCCGGGTACTGGTGTTTCTGCGTTTCCGCTTCGGCGTCATGGAAGGCTCTCTAGCAGGATTCCGCCGCGCCACAGAAGTTGGTTGCAGGGCGAACCATCATGTGCAACATAATTGGCGCCAATATTTTTACCAGAGGAGAAGGCCCGTGAGCGCCGTCGCGAACCAGACCGGCAAGCCGGAAGACGAGGCGGCCGCGCGCGGCAAGGCGCTCTACGAATACGGCCCGACCTCGATCTACGCCTCGAGGCACGACCCGCGCTTCCCCTATTGCCTCTATGTGCCGCCCAATCTCGGCCAGACCGGCGAGAAACCCGAGCTGATCGTCGCGATGCACGGCACCGGCCGCGGCTTCACCGGTTATCGCGACGCCTTCTCGGCCTTCGCGCGCTGGCACAACTGCGTCATCCTGGCGCCGCTCTTTCCGATCGGCGTGATGGGCGACGGCTATCGCGACGGCTTCAAATACATGCGCGAGGGCGATCTCCGCTACGATCACCTGCTGCTCGCCATCGTCGAGGAAGTCTCGCAGCGCTACGGCCTCGCCTTCGAACGCTTCGGCCTGTTCGGCTATTCCGGCGGCGGCCACTTCGCCCATCGCTTCCTGCTGCTGCAGCCGCACAGGCTCTGGGGCGTCTCGATCGGCGCGCCGGGCTCGGTCACCCTGCTCGACCCGACCCGCGACTGGTGGGTCGGCACCCGCAACATCGGGGAGCTCTTCGGTCAGGAGCCCGACATCCCGGCGATGCGGCAGGTCGCCGTGCAGATGGTGGTCGGCGCCGCCGATCTCGAGACCTGGGAGATCACCCACAGGCCGGGCGGCCGCAACTGGATGCCGGATGCCAACCATGCCGGCCGGAACCGGCCCGAGCGGCTGGCGGCCCTGCGCGATTCCTTCACGCAGAACGGCATCGCCGTGCGCTTCGACCTCGTGCCGAACACGCCGCATGACGGGCTGAAGGTCGTGCCGACGGTCGAGGACTTCTTCGCTGCCGAGCTGGCGAAGCTGCGCGGCGCCCGCAAGGCCGCCTGACGGCGATGCCGAAAAGAATGTCGATCACGACAGCAACGACAACAGGGGAAAACCGATGAACCGTCTGCTCGTCTCCGCCTTCGCGCTCGGCCTCTCGGCCGGCGCGCTCCACGCGCAAACGCTGACCGCCGTGCTCAATGCCGACATCCGCTCGACCAATCCGGGCGTGAACCGCGACGGCAACACCGACGCCGTCGTGATGCACATGGTCGAAGGCCTCGTCGGCTATGCCGAGGACGGCTCGGTCGGCCCGCTGCTCGCCGAAAAGCTGGAGATCTCGCCGGACGGCAAGACCTACACTTTCCATCTGCGCAAGGGCGTCAAGTTCCACAACGGGGCCACCATGACCTCGGCCGACGTGCTGTGGAGCTGGAACCGCTATATGGACCCGAAGACCGACTGGCGCTGCCTTTCGGATTTCGACGGGCGCAACGGCCTCAAGGTCGTATCGGCCACGGCGCCCGACGCCGACAGCTTCGTCATGCAGATCGACAAGCCGAACGGGCTCTTCCTCGACTCGCTCGCCCGGGCCGATTGCGGCGGCACGGCCGTGCTCCACAAGGATTCGGTCAAGGCCGACGGAAGCTGGGACAAGCCGATCGGCACCGGCCCCTTCATGCTCGGCGAATGGAAGCGCGGCCAGTCGGTCCAGCTCCTCGCCTTCGACGGCTACGTCTCGCCCAAGGGCGACAGGCGCGACGGCTATATCGGCTCGAAGCGCCCGCTGGTGAAGGAAGCGCGCTTCATGGTCATCCCCGACGCGGCGACGGTGAAGGCCGGCCTGCTCGCGGGCTCGCTCGACATGGCGCTGATGCCGGAATCGGACGTGCCCGACCTCAAGAACGCCGCCAATGTCGCGCTCGCCATCGCGCCGAACCCGGTCCGGCACAGCCTGATCATCCAGACGCGCGACCCGCTGATGCAGAACCAGGCCCTGCGCCAGGCCATCGCCGCCGCGATCGACTTTCCCGAGCTCGTCGCCAATGTCTCGAACGGCCTCGGCAAGCCCAACAACTCGCCGGTCTACATGACCTCGAAATATTATGGCGAGGTCGAGAAGCAGGGCTTCACCTACGACCCGGCCAAGGCCAGGGAGCTGCTGCAGAAGGCCGGCTACAAGGGCGAGAAGATCACGATCCTCGCCAACAAGCGCTCCAGCGTGCCCAGCTTCAACACCGCCGTCATCGCCCAGGCAATGATGCAGGCGGTCGGCATCAATGCCGAGATCGAGGTGCTGGAATGGGCGACGCAGCTCGACCGCTACAACAAGGGCAACTACCAGATGCAGGCCTTCTCCTATTCGGCCCGCTTCGACCCCGCGCTCGGTTTCGAGCAGATCTCCGGCCCCAAGGACAAGCAGCCGCGCAAGATCTGGGAGGACCCCGAGGCCCTCGCCTTGATCGACAAGTCGATGGTGGAGACCGACCCGGCCGAGCGCCAGAAGATCTTCGACGCGCTCCACAAGCGCTTCATCGAACAGGTGCCGAGCATCTTCACCCATAACGATCTCGACATCATCGCCCACAACAAGCGCGTGACCGGCGTGACGCCCTGGGCCTCGCAGCTGCGGGTCTGGGAAGTGAGCGTCGCCAAGTAAGGTAGCGTAGCCGGCTCCGCGCCGAGCGGGGCCGGAACGACGAGGCTTGGGAGGGCCTTCGATGTTTCGCTTTGCGCTGACGCGGATCGGGATGGCGCTGCCGACGCTGCTGATCGTGGCGGTCTCGGTCTTCGTCCTGATCCGGCTGATCCCGGGCGATCCCGCCCAGTTGATGCTGGGCGACCTCGCCACCCCGGCGAGCCTGGCCGATCTGCGCGCCCGGCTCGGGCTCGATCAGAGCCTTCCCGTCCAGTTCGGCATCTGGTTCGGCAATGTGCTGACCGGCGATTTCGGCCAGTCGATCTCGTCGCAGCAGGCGGTGCTGCCGCTGATTTTGCAGCGCTTCGCGGTCAGCGCCCAGATCGTGCTGGTCGCCGTCTTCCTCGCGAGCCTGTTCGCGGTGCCGGCCGGCGTCGTCGCCGCGTGGAAGCAGGATTCCGCGCTCGATATCGGCCTCGTCGGCGCGGCGACGCTGCTGCTCTCGATCCCGACCTTCTGGCTCGGCCTGCTGCTGCTGCTGTTCTTCGGCCTGAAGCTCGGCTGGCTGCCGGTCGTCGGCTATGTCTCGATCGCCGACGACTGGAAGGCGGGGCTGCTCTACCTCGTCATGCCGATCCTGACGCTGTTCCTGCATGAGATGGGCGTGATCCTGCGCATGGCCCGCGCCTCAACGCTGGAAGTGCTCCGGCTCGACTACATCACCCATGCCCGCGCCAAGGGCCTCTCGGAAAGCGCGGTCCTCTGGCGCCACGCCTTCAAGAACGCCTTCGGCCCGACCTGGACCCTGATCGGCCTCGTGCTCGGCAACCTGCTCGGCGGCATCGCGGTGGTCGAGACGGTCTTCACCATCCCGGGACTGGGCCGCCTGCTCGTCGATGCGATCTTCGCCCGCGACTATCCGGTGATCCAGGGCTGCATGCTCTTCGTCGCCTTCACCTATGTGCTGGTGAACCTCGTGATCGACCTCTGCTACCCGATCTTCGACCCGAGGGTGGCCGCACAATGAGCAGCGACAGCACCGTGAGCGCCGGCGGCGCCATGAAGAGGAACCGCCGCATGAAGCTGCCCGCCCCCAACGCGCTGGTCGGCAGCACGCTGATCGCCATCCTGCTCGCCGCCGCCGGCACCGGCGCGCTGTGGACGCCCTACGATCCGCTCAAGCTCTCCTTCCGCGAAAAGCTCGTCGCGCCCTCCGCCCTGCACTGGCTCGGCACCGACGAATTCGGCCGCGACGTGCTCTCGCGCCTGATGGCGGGCGCGGCGACCTCGGTCTGGATCAGCATCCTGACCGTGACGCTCGCCGTGGTGATGGGCACCGCGATCGGCCTCGTCTCCGGCTATCTGCGCGGCTGGGCCGACCGCGTCATCATGGCCTTCAACGACGCGCTGCTCGCCTTCCCCGGCATCCTGCTGGCGCTCGGCCTGCTCGCCGTGCTCGGCGCCAACAAATACGGCATCATCGTCGCGCTGGGCATCGCCTACACGCCCTCGGTCGCCCGCGTCGTGCGCGGCACGGTGCTGTCGCTGCGCGAACGCGAGTTCATCGCCGCCTCGCGCGTCATGGGCAATGGCGAGGGCTTCACCATGCTCCGCCACATCCTGCCGAACTGCATCGCCCCGCTGACCGTGCTCGCCACCTCGATGTTCGGCTATGTGCTGCTGGCCGAGAGCGCGCTCTCCTTCCTCGGGCTGGGCGTGCCGCCGCCGGCCCCGACCTGGGGCAACATGCTGGCGGGCTCCCGGCCCTATATCGACCAGGCCGCCTGGCTCGGCATCTTCCCGGGCCTCGCCATCTCGCTGACCCTGCTCGGCATCAACCTGCTCGGCGACGCGCTGCGCGACAGGCTCGACCCGCGGATGAGGGGCGCACGATGACCACCACGGCCCCTCTCCTCGACGTCGCCCATCTCACCCTGACGATCGGCACCGGCGGCCGCCGCGTGGTCGACGACGTCTCCTTCCAGGTTTTTCCGGGCGAGATCGTCGGCATCGTCGGCGAATCCGGCTCGGGCAAGACGCTCGCGGCGAGGGCCGTGATGGGCTTCGTCCCGCCCGCGGTCCGACTCGCCGGGGGGAGCATCCGCTTCGAGGGCCAGGACGTGATGGCGATGTCGGGCAAGGAGCTGCGCGCCATGCGCGGCGCCAAGGTCGGCATGGTCTTCCAGGAGCCGATGACCTCGCTCAACCCCTCGATGCTGATCGGCCGCCAGCTCGACGAAGGGCTGGCGCTGCACCGCAGGCTCGACGCCTCCGCCCGCCGGGCTCTGATCCTCGACATGCTGAAGCGCGTCGGTCTGCGCGACCCCGAGGGCGCGCTCGATTCCTATCCGCACCAGTTCTCCGGCGGCATGCGCCAGCGCATCATGCTGGCCTCGGTGATGCTGCTGAAGCCCGCCCTGCTCCTCGCCGACGAGCCCACCACCGCGCTCGACGCCGTGGTCCAGCGCGACGTGATGGAGCTGATGGTCGAGCTGACCCAGGCCAACGACACCGCCGTGCTGCTGATCTCGCACGATCTCGGCATGGTGGCGCGCTATTGCAGCCGCATCGTCGTGATGTGCCGGGGCGAGGTGGTCGAGCAGGGCACGGCCGAGGACATCCTCGCCCGGCCGCAGCACCCCTATACCCGCAAGCTGCTGGCGGCGATGCCCCAGCGCCTGCCCGCCCGCTTCCTGCCGCAGGGCGAAACCCCGATCGTCGCCGTGCGCGACCTCGTCGTCGACTATCCCGGCCGGCAGGGCTTTTTCCGCAGGAGCGCGCCGAAGCGCGCGCTGCACGGGATCAGCATCGACGTTCAGCCGGGCGAGGTCGTCGCGGTGGTCGGCGGCTCGGGCTCGGGCAAGACGACGCTCGGCCAGTCCATCGCCGGGCTGGTGAAGCCTGCCGGCGGCGAGATCCTGTTCAACGGCAAGCCGATCGCGAAGAGCGACACGGCCTATTGGGACTACCGGCTCAACTGCCAGATGGTCTTCCAGGACCCCTATTCCTCGCTCGATCCGCGCATGACGATTCGCCAGCTCGTCGGCGAGCCGCTCAGGCTGGTCGAGGATATGGACACCTCCGCCAGGCAGGCCCGCATCGCCGAGGTGCTGGCCGAGGTCGGCTTGAGCGACGGCTTCGCCGAGCGCTTTCCGCACGAGCTCTCCGGCGGCCAGCGCCAGCGCGTCGCCATCGCTCGCGCCATCGTCCGCCGGCCGAGCTTCGTCATCGCCGACGAGCCCGTCTCCGCCCTCGACGTCACGGTGCGCGCCCAGGTGCTCGCCCTCTTCGACGAACTCCAGAAGAAGCACGGCTTCTCCTGCCTGTTCATCAGCCACGATCTCGGCGTGGTCGAGCAGGTCGCCGACCGCGTCGTCGTCATGCAGGACGGCCGCATCGTCGAGGAAGGCCCCCGCGACGCCATCTTCGACGCCCCCCGCCACCCCTACACCAGGAAACTTCTTTCCGCCGTCCCAGGACTCGAAGCCACCGGCGACGGCGGCGTCAGGCTCTTCTGGCGGCTCGGCGAGGGCGAGGCGAAGGCGCCGGCGTGAAACACCGCGCTCTGCGGAATCGCGCGTCATCCCGGACGAAGCGGAGATCCGGGATCCATGCCTGAGCCGTTGCCGGAAGGGTTCTGGCATGGATCCCGGGTCGAGCCCGGGATGACCATGTGGTGTTGCGTCGGATCACCGCCGGCAGCGAGCGCGGAGGGTCAGCCCTTGCGCTGCTTGGAGCCGACCAGCTCGTCCCATTTGCGGAAGGCGACGACCATCCTGTCGGGCTTCAGCGGCAGCTCGATCGGGTTGTTGGCGATGAGGTCGGCATATTCCGGCCGGCCGAACTCGGCGATCACCTCCTGGCTGCGCTGCGGCGCCAGCGAGAGCGGCACGTTCTTCACCGCCGGGCCGGGATAGAGATAGCCCTCGTCATAGGAATAGGCCTGCATCTTCGGCTGCAGCACATGCTTCATGATGTCGAGCACCACGGCGAGCCGGTCGTTCGGCAGCCCCTTCGGGACGCACATGAAGAAGGCGTCCGAGACCCAGTGGAAGCCCTTCAGGGTCTGGATCTTGGCTTCCTTCGGCACGATGCCGAGCGCGCGCGGGTTGATGTCCCAGCCCGTGGTCGAGATGATGATGTCGCGCGAGCCGTCGCCGAACTCCTTCATCGTCGCGCCGGTGCCGGCCGGATAATACTCGATGTACTGGCCGAGCTCCTGCAGATAGGCCCAGGTCTTGTCCCAGCCGCCGACCGGGTCCTGCGGATCCTTGTCGCCGAGCAGATAGGGCAGGCCCATCATGAAGGTGCGGCCGGGGCCGGAATTGGTCGGGCGCGCATACATGAACTTGTTGGGGTTGGCCTTGGCCCAGGCCAGCAGTTCTTCAGCCGTGGTCGGCACCTGTTTGACGCGATCGGGCATGTATTCGAGCAGCGGGCCGGAGGGATAGTAGTTCACCACCACGCCGAAGCCCGCGCCCTGCGCCTTGTGCAGGTTGAGCGCCGCCGGCTCGTAATTCTCCTCGATGCCGGGGAAGACCTCGGCGAAATCGGGGAAGATCTTCAGCCAGAGATTCTGCTCGAGCCCGGCGGCGAGGCCGTCGCTGCCGGTCAGGACGAGGTCGAGATCGGAACGGCCGGCATCCTGCTGCGCCTTGATCTTGCTCGCCAGCTCCGGCGCCGGCGCCTTCACATAGGTGATGCGCGAGGCGAGCTTGGGGTTGGCGGTGCGGTAGTCGTCGAAGGCCTGCTGCATCAGCGCCAGCGCCCCGCCGACATCGATGATGCTGATCGCCACCGGCGCCGAAGGCAGCGCCGGAGCGGCGGCGAAGGCGCCGCCCGCGCCGGTCGCCAGCGCGCCGAGGCCGCCGAGCACCGCGCGGCGGTCGATTCCCGTCTTGAACTGCGTCATGGTCATTCCCCTCTCTTGCTTTGATGGTGACGTCTTCAGGCTGCCGCGGTGGCGGCGAAGTCGCGGGTGACCTCGCCGACACGCAGGCGCGCGACCCGCAATTCCGGCGACCAGTCGATCGCGCTTTCCGGCAGGACGATGCCGGCCGTCTCCAGCGCACCGGCGATCGCGGCGAGCGCATGGGTCGAGGCCATCGCGACCGCCTCCTCCGGCGTGGCGATGCCCCAGGCGACGACGTTGCGCACGGCCTCGTCGAGCCTGAGCGCCGAACCGGCGAGCGAGACGCCGCCGGGCTGGCGCACCGAGCCGTCGGCGGCGAGATCGACCGGCATGCCGGCGAAGCTGTAGCGTCCCGGCGCGGCGCCGGCCGCGACCACTGCGTCGGTGACCAGGATCGAGCGCGCTAGGCCCTTGGCCCGGATCAGGCTCTTCAGCGCCTTGGGGTGGATATGGATGCCGTCGGCGATGAAGCCGGCCATCAGGCGATCCTCGGCGAGCTGCGCGAACAGCGGGTTGACCAGCTTGTGCATCTGCTGCGGCAGGCCGTTGCCGAGATGGGTCGAGAGCGTGGCCCCCGCATCGCACGCCGCCGTCACGATATCGAACTCCGCCGCGGCATGGCCGATCGCGACGACCTTGCCCCCCGCCGCCAGCGCCGCCGTGGCCGCGATCCCGCCGGCCATCTCCGGCGCCAGCGTCACCATCAGGATCGGGCGCCGGAGGCCCTTTTCCAGCCGCGCGACCAGCTCCGCATCGGCCGGGGTCATCGCCTCGGGCGGGTGGCAGCCGGCATAGCCGCCGGCCGGGTTCAGGAACGGCCCTTCGAGATGGTAGCCCGGGCACATCAGCGGCCCGAGCCGGCTCTGGGAGACCGCCGCGTCGAGCGCCGCGAGGCGCGCCTCCAGCTCGTGCGGATGGGCAGTGATGACGGTCGGCAGGCAGGTGACGACGCCGGTCGCCAGCATCGCCTCCAAAGCCCGGTCGAACTCCGCCGCGGTGATCGCGGCGGAATTGAAATCGACCCCGGCGAAGCCGTTGACCTGGAGATCGACGAGGCCGGCGGTACGCATCCTCAGCCCTTCCGCGTCAGCAGCGAGGCGGCCGGCGGATCGATGAAGAGCACGGTGCGCGGATGGTTCTGCAGGATCGTGGCGGGGCTGAGATTGCTCACCGGCCCCTCCAGCGCCGCTTGCGTCGCCTGCGCCTTGCGAACATCGGAGACCGACAGAACGATCAGCTCGCTCTTCATGATCTGGCGGATGCTCATCGAGATCGCCTGCCGCGGCACGGACTCGAAGTCCGGGAACCAGCCCTCGCCGAGCTGCTGGCGCCGGCAGGCCTCGTCCAGCGTCACGACGATATAGGGGTCCTCGGTCTCGAAATCGGCCGGCGGATCGTTGAAGGCGAGGTGGCAGTTCTCGCCGATGCCGGCGAAGCAGACCGCGATGCGCCGCCCGGCGATCAGGCCGTTGAGCTTCGCCACATTCGCCTGCGCGTCGCCCTCGCCATCGACCGGGACGAAGTTCGGCGCATTCTTCAATGGCGCCAGGAAGCGCTCGCGCAGATAGCGCCGGAAGCTCGCCGGATGCGTCTCGGGCAGGCCGACATATTCGTCGAGATGGAAGGCCGTGACCTTCGACCAGTCGATGCCTTCGGCCGCGACCAGATGCGTCAGCATCTCGAACTGGCTCGCCCCCGTGGCGACGATGATCGAGGCCGCGCCGTCGCGGGCGATCGCCGCCCGGATCGCTTCGGCGCCCAGCGCCGCGGCCCGGCGGCCGAGAATGTCCTTGTCGGCGGCGACATGCATCTCGATCATGGATTTTTGAACCTTTTACGCTGGAAATTTTCCGATATTCTGGAACCGAGCTTCACCAAGGTCTGCCGGAAACGCAATGATTAATTTTGAACGCAACCGTTCCGAAAGATCGGGCCGCGCCGGGAAGAGCCGATGAGCCTGGTCGCGCTCGACGAGGCGCGCTTCGCATCGGCGCATGAGCGCGACCGGGCCCGCGCCTATGAACTGATCCTCGCCGGCCGGGCGCATTCGCGCGGCGAGCTCAGCCGCCTGCTCGGGCTGCGCTCGACCAGCACCTCCCGCGTCGTCGCCGATCTGGTCGCCAGCCGCCTCGTCATCGAGACCACCGGCGAGACCGCCGGGCGCGGCCGGCCCGCGGCGATCCTGCTGGCCCATACCCGGCGGATCGGCGCTTCCGTGATCCATGTCGCGAGCCGGTCGCTCTCCGGCGCCCTGGTCGACCTCAACGGGCAGATCGTGGCGGAGCGGCGCAGGCCGGTCGAGGCGCAGGCCGGCAACGCGGCCATCGCCGCGGCCATGGCCGACCTCGCCCGGAGCCTGCTCGACGCGATGCCGGCCGGCATGAGCCATGCCGGCACCGCCGTCTCCCTCTCCGGCCTGATCGACCTGCGCCGCGGCCAGTGGCTGCTGGCTTCGCGCTGGCCGCGGATGCGCGGGCTCGACATCGCGGCGGTGCTGGCGCCGATCGCCGGCCCGGTCGAGATCTGCCGCAACCTCGACGCCGAACTGCGCGCCCGCGCCGCGCGCGAGCCGGAGCAATTCAGCGGCGGCACCCTGCTGCTGCACTGGGGCTGGGGCATCGGCCTCGCCTATGCGCAGGACGGCAGGCCCTTCGCGCCGGCCGGCTCCTTCGGCGAGCTCGGCCATTGGCGGCTCGCCGCGCTCGGCGGCCGGCAATGCGGCTGCGGCAACACCGGCTGCCTCGAGACCGGGGCGGCGCTCTGGGCCCTGCTGCCCGCCCTGCGCCGCCACTGGCCCGCTCTGGACGAGGACGAGAAGCGGCTGGCGCGGCAGCTCGCCCCTCTCGACCTCGTCGCCCTGCCGGAGATCGACATCGCCTGCCGCTCCCTGGCCCGGGCGCTGGCCAATGCCTGCCGCCTGCTGTTTCCGGCCCGGATCGCGGTGAGCGGCCCCTTCGCCGCCAACCCGCAGCTCTGGGCACATTTCAACGCGCTGTTCCGCGCCGAGGGCACCATGGACGGGTTTTCGGTCCCGGACCTCGTCAGCGTCGACGCCGGCCAGCTCTACGAGATCCACGGCGCCGCCGCCCCCCTGCTCGGCCGCGCCGCCGAAGCGCTCCTTCTCGCCCAGGGCTGAGGCCGGCCGCCCGAAAACGGGCACCGCCCATGCCGTCGATAGCGCTTGGCATCCGCAAAAGTGGTGCACTAGTATCCCAGGAAAGGCCGACGGCGCCCCTGACGGCGCCGGAAGAGAGCCGCGAACCCAGGGAGAGATCATGACCCATCCGACACGACGCGCCCTCATGGCCGGCGCCGCCGGCCTCGCCGCCCTGAAGACGGGGGCAGCCTTCGCGCAGGGGGCCGCCGGCCCCGTCGCGCTCAACATCATCGACGTCGCCGGCAATCTGCAGCTCACCCAGGCGGCGATCGAGCGTTTCGCCAAGGAGAACCCGAAGCTCGTCTCGCGGCTGAATTTTTCCCGCGCGCCTTCTCCGGAACTACCCGGCAAGCTCAAGGCGCAGCAGGCGGCCAACCGTGTCGACATCGACCTCGTCCTGACCGGCCCCGGCGCCATGTCGGACGGCATCCAGCAGGGCCTCTGGGTCGATGTCTGGAAGTCGCATGCCGCGAGCCTGCCGAAGCAGGAAGAGGTCTATCACGAGCAGGCGCTGATGATGCAGCGCAACTTCGGCCAGAACGAGGGCGTCGCCGTCGTCTACTCGCCCTCCGGCCCGCTCTTCGAATATGCGCCGGACCGGCTCAAGGCCGTGCCGAAGACGGCCGAGGATCTGCTCGCCTATGTGAAGCAGAACCCGAACCGCCTCACTTATGCGCGCCCCGTCAATTCGGGGCCCGGCTGGACCTGGCTGCAGGGCCTGCCCTACATCCTCGGCGATTCCGACCCGAGCGACCCGATGAAGGGCTGGGACAAGAGCTGGGCCTATCTCAAGGAGCTCGGCAGCGGCATCGACTATTATCCCGCCGGCACCGCCGCCACGATGAAGGAGCTCGGCGAGGGCACGCGCGACGTCATCGTCTCGACGCTGGGCTGGGACATCAACCCGCGCGCGCTCGGCATCGTGCCGAAGGAGGCCAAGGTCTTCGTCCTCGACAAGACCCACTGGATCCCGGACACGCAGTTCATGTGCGTCCCCAAGGGCGTCCCGGCCGAGAAGATGCCGGCCCTGCTCGCGCTGATGTCCTACATGCTGAAGCCCGAAGCCCAAGCCTACACCTTCGACAAGGGTTATTTCTACCCCGGCCCGGCGGTGAAGGGCGTGACCTTGGCCCAGGCGCCGCAGGAGAGCCGCGACGTGCTCGCCGAATTCGGCCGCCCCGAATACGACAAGCTGATCGAGAGCCTGCCGACCCGGCCGCCATTGACGCCGGAGCGCCTCGTCGCTGCCTTCCGCCGCTGGGACCAGGAGATCGGCGCCGGCCACGGGGCGCCGCAGTAAGGACTGTCCAGCATGCGTTTCGCGGCCATCGGCCTCGACCATCGCCATGTCTACCACATGGTCGGCGGTCTTCTCGAAGCCGGCGCGCATTGCGTCGGCTTCGACCCTGCGACCAGCGACGAACGGGTGCTCGCCGGCTTCCGCGAACGCTTTCCGACCTTGCCGGAAAGCAGCGCCGACCGGCTGATCGACGATCCCTCGATCGACCTCATCCTCTGCGCCGCGATTCCCGCCGCGCGCGCCGCCATCGCCATCCGCGCGATGCGGGCAGGCAAGGACGTGATGGTCGACAAGCCCGGCGTCACCGATTTCGACCAGCTCGCAGCGGTGGAGCGAGCGGTCGCCGAGACCGGTCGGATCTTTTCCGTCTGCTTTTCCGAGCGCTTCATCGTTCCCTCGACGATCATAGCCGGCAAACTGATCGCGGATGGCGCGATCGGCCGCGTCGTCCAGACGATCGGCCTCGGTCCGCATCGCTTCAACCGTGCGATCCGGCCGGGCTGGTTCTTCGACAAGCGCCATTACGGCGGCATCCTGACCGACATCGCCTCGCACCAGATCGACCAGTTCCTGCACTTCACCGGCTCGGGCGACGCCGGAATCGTCGCCTCGGGCGTCGGCCATTTCGGCGATCCGGATTTCCCCGATTTCGAGGATTTCGGCGAGGTCCTGCTGCGCAGCGACCGGGCCGGCGGCTATATCCGCGTCGACTGGTTCACCGCCGACGGCCTGCCGACCTGGGGCGACGGGCGCCTCGCCATCCTCGGCACCGAAGGCACGATCGAGCTGCGCAAATATCTCGACGTCGCCGGCCGTCCCGGCACCGACCACGTCTTCCTCGTCGACAGGGCCGGCACCCGCCATATCGACGCCTCGCGCGAGCCGCTGACCTACTTCCGCGACCTGATCGCGGATATCGGCGCCCGCGGCGAAACCGCCATGAGCCAGCGCCATACCTTCACCGTCTGCCGCCTCGCGCTGGAAGCCCAGGCGAAGGCGGCCTGGCTGCCGGCGCGGCCGACCTGAACCATGGCATCCCCGGGGAATCCACGCCTCTCCCTTGCCGGAAACGCACCGGCAAGGACGGTATGACCACGGTGGAAATCGATCGAGCCACAATTGGGAAGCGCCTGACATGACACGCAAGCTCGGCATCGCCGTGATCGGCCTCGGCCCCGCCTCGCTGCCGCATTCCAAGAGCCTTCTCGACCTCGCGGACCGCGCCGAAATCCGCTGGGCGGTGAGTCGCACCCCCGACCGCGCGAAAGCCTTCGCCGCACAATTCCCCTTCCCAACCACGACAGATCTCGACGCCGTGCTGGCCGACCCTGCCGTCGACGCCGCCATCGTCCTGACGCCGCCCTCGAGCCATCTCGACGTCTCGGCGCTCTGCCTCGAAGCCGGCAAGCATGTCCTGGTCGAGAAGCCTCTGGAATTGACCAGCGCGCGCGGCTGGCGCCTGGTCGACACCGCCCGCCGCACCGGCAGGACGTTCGGCGTCGTGCTGCAGCACCGCTTCCGGCCGGCGAGCCTGCGCCTCAAGGCGGCGCTCGATTCCGGCGAGCTCGGCAGCATCGAAGCGGCCTTCCTCAACGTGCCCTGGTGGCGCCCGCAGAGCTATTACGACGAGCCCGGCCGCGGCACGCTCGCCCGCGACGGCGGCGGCGTGCTGCTGACGCAGGCGATCCATTCGCTCGACCTGTTCCGCTCGCTGGTCGGCGTCTCCAAGGTGGTCGCCGCGCAGGCCCGGACCACGGCGCTGCACCGGATGGAGACGGAGGACTACGTCTCCGCCCTGCTCGAGACCGGCCATGGCGCGCCCGCGACCCTGATCGCCACCACCGCCGCCTATCCCGGCTACCCCGAGCGCATCGAGATCACCGGCACGAAGGGCTACGCCTCCCTGATCGGCGGGCGGCTGCGGCTCGCCTTCCTCGACGGGCGCGAGGAGATCGTCGAGGCCGAGGGCTCGACCGGCAGCGGCGCCAACATCATGGACTTCCCGCACGACGCCCACCGCGCCGTCATCGCCGATTTTCTCGATGCGATCGAACAGCGTCGCGACCCCGTCGTCACCGGCGAGGAAGCCCTGGCCTCGCAGGAGCTCGTCGACGCCATCCTGAAGGCGGCGCAGGCAAACGCGCCATCGCGTCCTTGACTTCGTCGCGATTTGGGGTGTGTTGCGGGTGATGAACCGCCGTCATTCCCGGCTCGGCCCGGAATCCATCGCAAAGCGTTGCGCCCTATGATGGATTCCGGATCGGCGCCGCTTTGCGGCTTGGCCGGAATGACGAGCGTCCTGCAATCCCCATGGTCCCGATGAGCGTCGTCCTCGCCTGCGATCTCGGCGGCAGCAGCTTTCGCGCGGCGCTGATCGACCGGCACGGCGAGACCCTCGCCGAGCAGGCCGTCGCCGGCCCGGCGCTGGACGACCATCTCGACCGCTCCGAAGTCGCGGCGGAGACCTGGTGGGCGCTGCTGCTCGAAGCGGCAGGCCGCCTCGCCCGCGAGGCCCCCGCCCTGTTCGCCCGGATCGAAGGCATCGCGATCTGCGGCGTGACGCGCACCCAGATCTTCATCGGCCATGACGGCCGAGCGCTACGCCCGGCCCTGACCTGGAAGGACGCCCGCGCGGGCGAGGCCGCCGCGCGCCTGCGCGCAAAGCTGGGCGATCACCCCGAGGCCGGCCGCATCAACGCCTTCCACCCGCTGGCGCGCCTCGCCTGGCTCGCCGAGGCCGAGCCCGAGCGCTTCCGCGCGCTCGCCCGCGTGCTCGAGCCCAAGGACTATCTGAACGACCGGCTCACCGGCAGGCAGGCGAGCGACCCGGTCTCGATGGCCCGGCTCGTCGCCTGCGCGCAGCCGGGCGCGGCCTCCCCGCTCGCGACGCTCGGCCTGTCCGCCGCCGTGATCCCGACGCTGCTCGCCGCCTGCGACCGCGTCGACCCGGTGCGCGCGGGCCTGCCGGCCCCGTTCGACATTCTCGCCGGCATACCCGTGTTCTGCGGCGGCAACGATAGCTGGGCCGCCGCCGCCGGCCTCGGCGCGTTGCGGGCGGGCTATGCCTACAACATCTCCGGGACCACCGAGGTGCTCGGCGTTCTCGGCCCGGAGGAGGTCGAGGCCGAGGGCCTGATCACCGTCGACTGGGGCGGGCTCTGGCATCTCGGCGGGCCGAGCCAGAACGGCGCCGACACCGCCGCCTGGCTCGCCGGCCTGCTCGGCGGCTCCGGTCCTGTCGGCGCGCGCATCGAGGAGCTGCTCGCAGGCCCCCGCGATCCGCAGCCCCTGATCTTCCTGCCCTATCTGCAGGGCGAGCGCGTGCCCTACTGGAACCCGGCCCTGCGCGGCGCCTTCATCGGCCTCAACCGCCGGCACGGCCCGACCGACCTCGCCTATGCGGTGCTGGAGGGCGTCGCCTGCCTCAACCGCATCGTGCTGGAGCGGGCCGAAGCGGCGCTCGGCCGGAGCGTGGGCGAGATCCGTTTCGGCGGCGGCGCCGCGGCCAATCCGGTCTGGGCGCAGATCAAGGCCGATCTCTGCGGCCGCCCCGTCGTCGTCGGCAAGGCCCGCGAGGCCGGGCTGCTCGGCGCGGCGATCATCGCCTGGACCGGGCTCGGGCATTTCCCCTCCCTCGCCGCAGCGCAGGAGGCGCTGGCCGGCACGGACCGGCGCTACGCGCCCGATCCGGCCCGGCAGGCCGCCTATGACGCGCTCTACGCGCTGTTCCGGCGCAGCGAGCAGGCGCTCGCGCCGATCTCCGCCGCTCTCGCCGCGCTGGCGCAGGACCCCGGCCCGCTGCCGGGCCTCGCCGCGGCCCGGCCGATGCCTTAAAGGACCCCGCCATGGCCGCCGCCCCGCTCAGCCCCTCCGCGGACACACCCGCCCCGAAAGCGCCCGTGACGCTGCTCACCGGCGCGTCCGGCGGCATCGTCGGCGCGCTCGCGGCGATCCTGGCGCGCGCCGGCCACCGCCTCGTGCTGTCCGGGCTCGACCAGCCCGGCCTCGATGCCGTGGCCGCCGGGATCGCCGGCGCCGGCGGCGCATGCGTGACGCTTGCCGGCGACCTGCGCGAGCCCGGCTTCGCGCACACCCTCGTCGCCCGCGCCGTCGAGGCTCATGGCCGCCTCGACCATCTCGTCAGCGGCGCCGGCGCCTCCCGCCCCGTGCCGCTGGTCGAGATGGAGGACGAGGAATGGGACAGGCTGGTCGACCTCAACCTCTCGGCCGTCTTCCGCCTCTCGAAAGCCGCAGCCCGGCAGATGATCGCCCAGGGCGAGGGCGGCGCGATCGTCCACATCTCCTCGATCGCCCACAGCAATGGCGGCGCCAATCTCGCCTATGGCGCGGCCAAGGGCGGCGTCGCGACCCTCACCTGCGGCATGGCCCAGCAGCTCGGGCCGCATGGAATCCGCGTGAATGCGGTTGCGCCCGGCATCATCGATACGCCAATGGTGCGCAATGGATTCAGCCTACAATTCGACGCGCTGGTCGAGGGCGCGGCGCAACGCACGCCGCTGGGGCGGCTGGGACGGCCGGAGGATGTCGCCAACGTGATCGCATTCCTGCTTTCGGAGGGCGCCGCCTTCGTCACCGGCGCGCTGATCCCGGTCACCGGCGGCATCGAGATCCTGTCGCCGATCTCGACCATCGCGAAGGGGACCTGAGCCACATGGGGGGCCTCGACCTTCGCGAATTGATCGGCCGCTACGGCACGGCGATCGCCGGGCTGGCGCTGATCGCGTTCTTCCTGATCTTCGCGCCGAACTTCGCGACGGCGACCAACATCGTCAACGTGCTGAAGGATACGAGCTTCCTCGCCATCCTCGCGCTCGGCTTCACCCTCGCCTTCATCGTGGCGGAACTCGACCTCTCCGTCGCCGAGGTTGCGAGCCTTGCCGCGGTGGTCTGCGGCTGGCTGATCAAGCTCCAGTATCCGCCGGTCGCGGCGGTCGCGGCGGCGCTGGCCGTCGGCGTCGTCTTCGGCACGCTCAACGGCCTCGGCGTCACGAAGCTTCGCATTCCCTCGCTGATCATGACGCTGAGCACCGGCGCCATCGCCCGCGGCTGCGCCTTCATGATCACCCAGGGCGTCGCCTTCACCGGGCGCTGGCCGGTCTCCTTCACCGGGCTGGCGCGCGGCGTCACCTTCGGCATCCCCAATCTCGTGCTCTGGCTGGCCGGCACCACGCTCTTCGCCTGGGGCCTGATCAAATGGACCCGCACCGGCGCCCATATGGTCGCGACCGGCGAGGCCGACGAGGCGGCTCGCCTCGCCGGCATCGCCACCGCGCGGATGAAGCGCATCGGCTTGCTCCTCGCCGGCCTCTTCGCCGGCATCATGGCGGTGCTGCTCGCCGCCAACCTGTCCTCGGCGGCGCCGAACATGGCGGGCGACTACCTGCTCTATGCCATCGCAGCCGTGCTGCTCGGCATGACCATGTTCGAGCCCGGCAAGCCCAATGTGCCGGGCACGGTCTTCGCGGCGCTGGTGCTGAAGGTGCTCGGCAACGGCCTGGTGCTGCTCGGCGCCGCCTATTACGTCCAGGACATCATGCTCGGCGCGATCATGATCGGCTCGGTCGCCTTCTCGGCCAGCGCGATCCGCAAGGTGGCGTTCAAGGTCTGATGCCCGGACATCACGCTCGCAGAAACGGAAGAAGGGGAGTTCACATGTTCGGTTTGCGGAAAATGCTGGTTGCCGCCGCGGCGCTGCTGGCGCTCGGCCAACCCGCCGGCGCCTTCGAGCTCGGCATCATCGGCTTCCAGTTCTCGTCGGAGACGCATGCCCGCGTCGCCAACGCAGCAGCGGCAGCCGCCAAGGCCAGGGGCTGGAACGTCACCCTGCTGAACTCGGAAGGCGCGCTGCCCAAGCATGCCGAGCAGTTCGACGCGCTGATCGCCAAGAAGGTCGACGCTATCGTCATCGCCATGGGCAAGCCGGTCGAGGCCGACGCCCAGTTCAAGGCGGCCAAGGACGCCAAGATCCCGGTCATCACCGTGCAGTCGGGCTCGAGCCCGCATGCGCTCTTCGACATCCAGTCGAACGAGTACAAGATCGGTGCCGATGCAGCGCTCTACCTGCTCGGCCAGCTCGGCTATCAGGGCAACATCCTGACCTCGCGCTTCGACCTCAACGTCGCCTCGCGCATCCGCGGCAAGATCCTCGACGCCGTGCTCTCCGAGAACCAGGCGGTGAAGGAGCTCGGCAAGTTCTCGATGGGCCGCACCCAGAGCTGGCGCGACGACGTCCGCTCCGGCATGCAGGCCCTGCTCCTGCAGAACCAGGGCAAGGTCAACGGCATCTGGGCCTCCTTCGACGGGCAGGCCTACATCATCGACGACCTGCTGCAGGCGCAAGGGGTGAAGAAGGGCGAGATCCCGCTCGTCTCGGTCGATGGCGGGCAGGAGAGCTACGAGCGCATCGCCGATCCGGCCTCGACCTTCATGGCGACGGTCTCGATCCCCTTCGAGGAGATGGGCAAAAAGGCGGTCGACGCGATCCAGGCCATCGTCGTCGACAAGCAGCCGAAGGAAGCCGTGGCGAGCGGCCCCTATCTCTTCATGGACGCCGTGCTGGTCGACAAGAACAACGTCCAGCAGTTTTTGAAGAAGTGACGGCGCCGCCGTCATTGCGAGGCGCGAAGCGACGATGACCTCTCCCATCCCTCTCCTCTCGCTGCGCGGCATCGGCAAGAGCTACGGTGCCGTCGTCGCCGTGCGCGAGGTCGATCTCGATATCTTCCCCGGCGAGGTGGTGGCGCTCTGCGGCGACAACGGCGCCGGCAAGTCGAGCCTGATCAAGGTGATCTCCGGCGCCGAGGAGGCGACGAGCGGCACCATCCGCATGCGCGGCGAGCCGGTGGCGTTCGGCTCGCCCCATGACGCGCTGGAGCATGGCGTCGCCACCATCTACCAGGACCTCGCGCTCGCGCCCCGCCTCTCCATCGCCCAGAACGTCTTCATGGGCTCGGAGCTGACGAAGCCGGTGCTGCTGCCCTTCCTGCGCGTGCTCGACAAGAAGCGGATGATCGCGGAATCGCGGCGCTACCTGTCGCAGCTCTCCGCCGCCGTCACCGACATGACCCGGCCGGTCGAG
>Ga0180223_1000987_pt1 | contig 25819 bp, 24 predicted proteins | sample eDN5th30CKraftOP_FD_151337 | JGI IMG/M metagenome (GOLD analysis project Ga0180223, IMG submission 151337) | Enriched Organic Plus compost microbial communities from Emeryville, California, USA - eDNA 5th pass 30_C Kraft OP (version 2) (version 2) ... | reverse complement strand
AGCTTTCCCGTCGCAGGATCGAAATGCTCGATGCCGACCACATCCTTCGGCAACAGATCGGCGGCAAAGGAGATCCGGCGGAATTCGACGCGCGTGGCCTGTGCCAGCGTCTTGAAGAACAGCGTCTTGGCGAGACCCGGCACGCCCTCCAGCAGGATGTGCCCCTTCGCGAACAGCGCGATCAGCGTGAATTTCAGCGTCTCGTCCATACCGACGATGCGCTTGCGGATTTCGCTCTCAAGCTCGCGGATCTTTTCGTGGGCGGATTCCAGCAATGCCGATCGCGCTTCAGTCAATATCGGAGGCTTTCTGTCTCGTATTCATGACACTGATTTTCCGGGCCGCCCTTGCGGTCTATTGCTTCTGCGGCTCGACGGTGATGGTGCCCCACACCTCGTCGGGACGGGAGGCATTTGTGAACGTGAACGTACCGACCGTATCGAACTTGCCGGACCAGTAACTTCCGGGCGGCACAATATCGGTCATCAGATCGAAATCCATGCCGGTCCCCTTGGCGGCCGGGAAGATCAGCGTGTGCTCTGCCTTGTCCTTGTTGAGGATCGCCACCAGTGACAGCGCAGGGATGGTGACAGCCGGCCGCTCGGACGGCGAGTTGCCAATCTCGATCACGACGACGTTGTTGAAACGCTTCAGCCGCTCATACTTGCCTTGGTCGATGACCCCGAAGTTACGGACATAGTCCGGCGTTCCATCATCGAGCGCTATGGCGACGCGTCTAGAGAGCAGCGGCGCTGCCAGGCCAACGGCGAGGACTGCAACAAATTGTCTGCGCCTCACAACCCTTTCCTTCTGTTCGGCCGGAAACGTCATCCCGGAAGGGAGCATATGTATTGGCGCGGCCCCCCCCCGATCTCTTTCCCGCAAGGCCGCGCCACTCGGTCACTTTCCGGCGCTGGTCATTTTCCGGCGGCGCTGGCGTTTTCGAATTGCAGTGCAAGCGCCGGATCGCGATGGGTCTCCTTGTCACCCATCATCGTCAGCAGCACCTTGATGTCGCCGATCTCGTTCGCCGGAATCTTGAAGTAGTCCCGGTCGATGATGATGTAGTCCGCCCACTTTCCCGGCTGCAGCGTGCCGGCATACTTCTCCGCAAAGCCCCAATAGGCGTTCCACACCGTGAACATCTTCAGCGCTTCGACACGGTCCACCGCCTCGCGGATATTGAACACGTTGCCGGTCTTGCGGTCCTTGCGGGTCACGGCGAATTCCATCTCCGGAAACAGCGGATTGAAATGGGCTTCGCCGTGGATCTTGATGCCGGCATCCAGCCAGGACCGGGCCGGCGCCAGGAACTGCTCGGCCTCGGGACCATATTCGAGGATGTAATACGGGCCTTCGTCGGGGACCGACGTGAAGCGCATCGGAACCTGGAAGTTGAGGTCCTTGGCGGTCTTGAGCAGATCCGGCAACGCGCTGATCATTGTGCTGTGCGCGCCCGACATTCGCATCCGCCGTACGTCATCGATGGTAAGCTCGGTCGTATCGATGGCGTGGTAGATCAACTGCGCCAAGGTGCGAAAGCCATGGCTGCCATACGTGTGCGAACCCGAGATGCGCCAGCCCCGCGGCAGGCCGTACTGGAACGTCATCACTGACATGTCCACGCCCTTGATCGGATCCTGGCAGTATTCGCGCGTCTTGATCTTCGGGTCAGCCTTGAGATCCGGCCCCAGACACATGCCTGCGCCACTGGTGTCCCACAGTTCCGAACCCATGCCGAGCAGCCACACCACGCTCTGGGTTCCGGCCGGAGCTGGCCCGCCGGTGTCCCACACCGGCCCGACATCGCCATACAATGTCGTTCCCTTGTCGGGCGCCATCACCGTGCGCATGTGATGCTCGAACTGGAAACCGTAGCGGATCGGCGCGAGACCCTCGCGGGCGATGTCATACTGGGCCTTCACCTCCTCCCAGCCGGCGCGCCAACCGAACATCGTCGTCAGGCCCCAGGCGGTGCCCTGCTTCATCGAGGCCAGCATGCCCTGTTTCCAGTACTCCTGTTTGGGAATGGAGTAGCGGTCAAGGAAAGCACGCTCGAGTCCGGTGATGGTGCCAAGGCCGTAGATGGCCCGCGTCCCGGAATCATCAGCCTGGGTGGCGTAAAACACATCGAGGTTCTTCGACAGGCCCGGCACAGCCTTGTTCAGCAAATCAAGCCCGTATTTGTTCCACATGAAGACAGGCGGCCCATTGCGATGGGTCGGCGCATTGTCCGCTGGATGAAGCACCGTGCGGGTGCCATCCTCCGCGACCCGATAGACCTCATTCACCCCATAGCCGCCACGGCCGACCCAAATGCCAAGGGGAAAGTCCGGTGCAATCGCATCCAGCTGGTCGGGAGTATAGAAGCGCTCCTTGACGCTGGACGGCACACGCATCCAGCCTTGCATGACACTGCTGGTCGCGGCTCCGGATTTCGGATTGCCGATCAGCTGGACATTGACAAGCTCATCGACAAGCGGCGTCGGCACACCATTCGCATTCTTGCGAAGATGCGGACGGATTTTCGTGCCCACGAAGGTCTTGAGCTGGGCCATCACCTTCTCGGGCGTGTCGCCCTCGACCAGCATGCCCGCGTACAGGCCGGGCTTCCACGTCTGAACGCCCTTAGGCGGCATGGGATTGGGATGGGCGTGGGATTCGATCAGCCCCGGCAGCACCATGTGGCCCTTCAGGTCCATCACCCGTGTGTTCGGGCCGACCATCCTGCGGATCTCGTCGGTCGTGCCCGTCGCCATAACGAAACCGCGCGAGATCGCCATGGCCTGGACGATGGTGCCCGGATTCGTGTTGATGCCCTCGTTGTCCATCGTCATGATGACGCCGTTGAGCAGCACGGTGTCCGGCCACGTCACCATGGCCGCCGGCAGCTGGGCCGCGGCCTGCTGCGTGGTCAATGTCTGTGAAAACGCAGCCGCGGGCACAAACGCCACCGCAGCGGTTAGCACAGCCCCGGACAGCCACGCATATCGATCTGTCATCCTCCCCACCTTCTCTCATATGAGTGCTTCTTCGCAAGAAGTCTCGCATTCCCCAAGTGAGGTCAAGAGAACCCAATTTGGGTTCTTTTTAGCGCTCAGCTCGACCAGGCCATTGGTGCAGCGGCAATGCGCCAGGTCAGGCGACGCTCAATACTCCTGGCGCTTGAGCTCTATCCCACTTGATGAACTCAAAGAGATCATCGAATACAGCTGAAGCTCTCCAACACGAGCCGCCTTGATGGGCAGGATACGCACGAAGGACACGCAGCCTGAAATAGCGTTCGATGGCTTTCGATATAGGCTCCACCGACGCGATCTTCCTAGAACTCCCGACCGGGTCTTTTCGAAGTTGAGGAAAGCTATATTTGCACGCGGCTGCTTTGGCATCGACACCAAGGCTGTGCACGCACCATCACGCCAAAGGTGAGATTCAATCTGTGGAACGAGAAATTGGAGAAGACAAGAAGCGCGATCGACTGTCGCTAAGTGGCTTCGCCGCGCTAGATGCGAATCCCCTATCGTCTGGGAGCACCAAATATTCAATAGAAAAAGGCGACCATCGAGGGCGCGAGCTTTCTCGGACCTTCCTTGAGTTGGATGGTGCTGAAAATGCGGAAGATCATCTCTCTGCAGCAGCCTCCAGGCTTTCCTCTATTCCTTCTCATCAACTGGCCTAAAGCGGCATAGCCATTTGGCGGCAATATTGTTGACCCAACACACATCGCCGCTGCTGATAGCGACACGCGACAAGGACTGAGGAGCTGACTGCCTTTGCCTTCGCGATGATTGCGTGGCCAGAGTCTTGAAGGCCCAGAAACCGGTCGAAAGTGCCATCAGCGGGACGGCGGAAGGAAGTTCCGGGGTGGCGGCAATCAGCTGGACGTTTGCATGCTTGGCCGGAGGCACTGATCGCGAAGGCTGACTGGTCATAATCACGTCTCTTTTAGAGCGATTTACAGCCGCAACGGGCTGGCTTGTAGCCATCCACTCGACGAGCTGTGGCTGGCTGAGATGCGAATCTGGCGGTACAGGATTACACCACGACTTCAGAAGCCGAAAATTCGGTTACAATTGAAACCTGCGAGCGAGATCGCATCGTTCGCGTTACGGTACAACCTCCTTGGCGCAAAGTCGCGCGAACCAACCGTTTTCAAGCCTCACGAGACGTTCGCGTCGCTGGCAGGAACATCCGCTCAGCGCCATAGAAGAGACATTGCGTCGCCGGGCAGAGACCGGACCCTCTAGAGCGCGAACTCCAAACGACGGACATCCACGGCCGCGACGTCGACCGCGCTCCATCCCACCCGAATAAAGCTTAGGTCGATAGCTATCATCGCCGATTTGCCGATAGGCTTCAAAGGACGATCGTATGGATCAAGTTGGCGTAGCCGACGGCAGGCTCTGCCAGGTATCAAAACGATCCCATGCCACTGGTCGCGACCCTCCCTACGAACAACCGCGAAGAACATAGTATATGGCCGAGATCAGGCCTGGCACATCGCGCACGAATCTACGTCGAGCATTCGTTTAAAACTGCACTAAAGCAGCCGGAATAGGTATCACGCCCTCGGCTGCATAATGGATGGCCATGAGCCTCATGCGAGTATCGTGTGCATTCGCGGGCGGCTGCGTTGCGTCTTTCGTCTTTCGGCTTTCAATACAATGTCCGGCAATGCACACGTCATCTCCCAAAAAAAGAATCACGTCTTGCCGACAACCGGCTCGGGCTCGCCGACGTAATGATTGCCGCCACCGACCACGAAAAATGCTCTGGACTCGTCAAACACGGTGCCGATCGGATCGCCGCCTTCCTGGACGATACGGATCTGCTCGCGCAACAAGCGCCGCAGCATGACCACGCCCTGATCGCTCACGCGCAGGTTTTCCTCGGAATGCAGCGTGATCGGTCCCTGGCTTTCCTGAGCTTCCCAATCGCCCGGGAAGCGTTGCTTCTGGGCTTCGGTTAATTCCGACCATAGCCTTGGTTCAGTCGGCGTCTTGTCGGAATCCTTGTCGGAAGCCCGCACTGGCCGTGTGGACCGGAACAGGCTTGCCGTGCTCTCAAAAGAGAGCGGCACACGGGCGGCCTGAAACACAAGGTGACTGGCGTCGCTCTCCGGAACCGACCACGTGATGGTGTTCGACGGTCCCGGCTTGAGATGCACGCTGCCGGGGCATCGCATGTTCGGAAGGATCGCCGGCGAAATACGATTCATCCGCTTGCCGTTGCTCGTCGGAATCGTCGCGATGTATCTGACGCCAAGATCAGTCCATTCGAACCTGACCTCCGGCATGTTGACCAGGTCAGGTGAAAACTGCACGCCGCTGTGGCGGGAGTGCAGGATCGTCAGATGGAACGGATCCATCGTGTTTTCATGCTGCTGCAGCCAGTTGCAGGGCATCGCCCGGATCGTATCGTCGGCGCCAAATCCGAATCCCGTCGGCCCGGTCGGATGGATTTTTTCACCCTCGCCGAGATTTTCGAGAATATCCAGGCGCGGGAGGATAGGCTTTTTGGCCGGCGGCCCCATGTAGGCGAAAACCAGCCCGTAGCGCTCTTGCGTCGGATACCAGGGCTGAAAGGTCGTCGATTTCGTTTTGCCGCCGCCATCGGGCTCACACGGCTGGTCGATGCAACGCCCGCGCACATCAAATTTCCAGCCATGATAGCAACAGCTGATGCCTTCGTCGTCGACTCGTCCGTAGTAGAGCGAGGTCCCGCGATGCGCGCAGCGCTCTGTCAAGAGGCCGAACCTGCCTTTGCCATCCCGAAACATCACAAGGTTTTCGCCGAGAATGCGGACCTTCTGTGGTGTCGTCGTTACGCTGCTCGCCACAGCAATCGGGTGCCAAAAGCGCCGAAGGTACTCACCGCAAGGCGTGCCAGGGCCAACGCGAGTCAGTTCGTCGTCTGACTTTCCGGGCGCGCGACCGTAGGCGTTGCCTTCCATGTCACTGTCATTCGTGGCGGCTATTGTTTGTGTATTGCTGCGCATGAAGCGGCCTTCCTTCTTCCAAATTCGAAAACGTAGCCGGCGACGTTAGTTCGTCACCTTTATTCCAGCTGCACGGACGACCGACGTCCATTTGTCGATCTGTGACCGGATCAGGCTTTGATACTCCTCTGTGGTCGAGCCAGCCGGCTCCATACCTTGTCCGCGCATTTGTTCCTGCATCATGGGGTCGCCCACCGCTTCTTGGATGTCATTGCTGATGCGAGTCAAAATCTCGGGGGGGACCCGAGAGGAGGCGAACACTCCCAGATAACTTAAGGCGTCGTAGCCAGGGATGGTTTCGGCGATGACGGGGATATCCGGGAAAAATGAGGAACGTTTTGGACCAGTCAAAGCAATCGTCTTGAGCTGCTTTTGTTCGACCCTTGGCATGACACCGAACGCGATGTCGACCAGCAACGGAACGGCTCCAGAAAGCACATCGGTCAACGCAGCAACGCCGCCGCCACTATAAGGAATGTGGACCATCGAAACGTCGGCACTTCGCAGGAACAGTTCAAATGCGAGGTGGGAGCCGGAGCCGATACCTCCGGTTGCATAGGTCAGCTTGCCTGGGTTTTTGCGTGCATAGTCGATGAGTTCCGGAATCGTGTTGATCGGCAGCGTCGGATGAGCGAACACGCCGAAATCGCCCGTCATGATGAGCGAAATACCCGTTAAATCTTTGAAGGTGTCGTAGGGAAGTTCACCACCGCGTAGTCCGGGATTGATGGTCAGAGAACTCAACGCGATCCCAAGCGTGTAGCCATCCGGTGGCGACGTCAAAACGTATTGCGTCGCAATCGTCGTGTTACCGCCCGGCCTGTAGGATACAATGACGGAGTGCTTCCATTTTTGCTGGAGCTTCGATGCCAGCAAGCGCGTGATGATATCGGATCCGCCACCCGGCTGCGAAGGAAGAACCAGCATCACCGTCTTGGTAGGCCAGTTCGATTGGGCCTGGCCAGGGTTACCGCGAAACGCCGCTGCCGAGGCCAATGAAGCGCCGATGAATCGCCTCCGGTCGATGAGCGTCATCGCGATCCCTCCCCTGAAATGCTCGTACCTTGTTTTTAAACTTCTAAAATGGCTGGCGGGGAGGCCACAAATGATTCCTTTTTGCCGATTTATTCACGGCATTCATACGCTGGAGTGAGGAGATTGGCGCGTATCTCATCGACAAGAAGATCGCGCAGTCTCCGCGCAGCAGGAGAAAGATGGCCATCCTTGACGGCCAGCACTATCAAAGAACGGCTGATGGCAGGCTCCGCGAGTGGGATGCCCACCAGATCAGCATGGCTCTGTATCGAAAGCGCGGGCACAACGGTGACGCCGAGCTGGGCTGAGACCATCTGCAGCGCAACCGCTGTGCTCTGCACTTCATACCCCCATCGCAGCTCTAAACGTTTGGCGCCCAACGCATCATCGATTTTCGACGCGTTACCAATCGGCAGGCTGATGCGGATCAAGGTTTCGTTACGCAAATCATCCCAGGCTACTTGTGACACTCGAGCTAGCGGATGGCCGCCGTGGCACGCCAGCACGAAAGGCTCTTGCGCGAAGGCATTTTGCATCAGCGTTGCGCGGGTTGGCGTTCCGAACGAAATGCCGAAAGCCGCAGTGCCTGACTCCACCAACCCGTTCAGTTCCTCGACAGAGCTGTCGAACACACGAACTGACAGATCAGGGTATGCGCCTGAAAAGGCCGCAACGGGGCGCGCTATCTGTGACACGGCTACTGTCGGTACGCAACCGAAAGCCAGCCACTTGGGCGCGGTCGATGCATATTGGCGCAGCGTATCCGATGATTTTTCAAGCTCTCTGACAGCGATTCGTACACTCGGAAGTAACGCTCGCCCGGCATCTGTAAGCGTCACTTCCCGGGTTGTCCGCGCCAGAAGCCGGACACCGACGCCTCCTTCGAGCTTTCGGATACGATGACTGATGGCGGCCTGGGACAGATTCAAATGAGCAGCCGCCTGAACGAAGCCGCCTTGCTCGACCACACTCAGAAAAGCGTGCATGCCCAGAAAGTCGATCTGCACGATACTCCTCCCGTGCCGCGGGAGCCTGGTATTGCTACGTGTTGGGCTCGCTAGGCAGCATCGATTTTTTACGTTTCCGAACTCGATCCTAAGGGCAATAGCCTGGCCATGCGACTCCGATTCTCACCTATTGTCTTGGTCTGAGGCCAGCAAGCGATAGACCAAATCCTTTGCTCAGGCGGAGGGGCAATGCGCCGTTCCCCCTGTGGGGCGTGTCGTGCGATTGCGTGGGCGATTATTATCGCCGCCCAGGAACGCGGCCACTGCGGAGAGGGAAGATCGGCGCTGGCGGGTCGCTTGGTCGCCTAACTGCCAGCCGGAAACATCGCCCGAATGGCGTCGTCAAAGAATGTTGCCTTCCCAAAGTTGCCGGACTTCAGGGCAAAAAAAGCATCACCACCTGTCCAGCCCACGCTTCGCAGTATTGGGACGCCGGCCGCGATCTCCGGACCCACCAGAAAGGCCGGCACCGCAAGTCTGTCGACGACCGCGCCTGATGTCTCCCCGCCCGCAATGACAAGCCGGCGGATGCCCCTGTTGACAAGTTCGCTGGCGATTGTCGCAAGTCTTTGTTCAATCTCGATCCCGACATTCTTGCCACGATGCCGGGAACTGACTGCGGCGACGACTTCCGGTGGCGCACTTGATGAAATAAGAACTGCGCCATGGTGCATATGGTCAGCCGCCCAGGATACTGCATCGCCTATGGCCTCGTTGCCGGCCAGCAGCTTCTCCACATCCAGCCGCAGCAGGGGTATTTTTGTTTCGGCAATAGCTATCTGCTGGCGCGTCGCCGTCGAACAGCTTCCAGCAACGCATAGTGTCGGTCCCATGGCCGGCGGATTGTCAAAGAAGCCTATCTTTTGTGAACCTGCATCTCGGCGCAGAGACGAGGCGAGAGCGCGGCCAAGGCCGGAAGCACCGACCGAGACGCGGGCGTCCAGCGCTGCCTGCGAGATGGCATCCAGGTCATCGTCGCGGACTGCGTCAGCGATCGCCACGCTGCTGCCGGCGGCGACCAAAGCCGCCATTCGGTGTCGGATGGCATCCGCACCGGCCATCACGGTTGCAAGATTGATCAGCCCAACCCGCGACGCGCTTTGACGGCCCAGCACACGGACGAGGTTGGAATCCGTCATCGGATTGAGCGGATGATCCTTCATCGGACTTTCACTTAGTGGGAGATCGCCCACAAACAGATTGCCCTGATAGACGGTTCTACCCGTCTCTGGAAACGCCGGACAAACAACAACGATATCGTCGCCGGAGTCTGCCCTTAGCGCATCCATCACCGCGCCGATATTGCCGGCGTCTGTCGAGTCGAATGTCGAGCAGATCTTAAACAATACATGATCTGCGCCGGCATCACGGAGCCAGCGATCAGCTCGGCGCGACTTCATGACAGCATCTTCAGCCGTGATCGACCGGCTTTTCAGGGCAACGACAACCGCATCGATATCGCCGGTCGCCAGTGATGGGTCGGGGACGCCGATGGTCTGGATCGTGCACAGCCCAGCCTGGGATATTGCATTCGCAACATCCGATGCGCCAGTATAGTCGTCAGCGATACAGCCAAGGCGAAGCGTCATCGTGAAAACCTGGAAAGCGGACGGCGATTCCAACTGGTCTATCACGACCGGCGGGACTGCGACAGGAAGAGTCGCTCCACACGACCCGGTATGGCATAGCATGCCGGCTTTGCCGGTCCAGCATCAGGCGCCACAACCGGCAAGCCAGGACCTGTGGAACAAATCATGGCTGAGGCATGAATTTGCATGAGTGATGAGACGAGACTGCGGGAGGATCTCTGTCGCTTTGGCCGTTCGCTGTTCGACCGCGGGCTGACGCCGGGGGCGTCCGGCAACATCAGCGTTCGCATGGACGATGGCGGCTGGCTGGTCACGCCGACCAATGCGTCCCTCGGTTCGCTCGACCCAGCCCGCATCTCGCGGCTGGATGGCACGGGCCGCCTGCTGTCCGGCGATGCGCCCACCAAGGAAATTCCGCTGCACTCTGCGCTCTACGAAACGCGATCTACCTCGCGTGCCGTCGTGCATCTCCATTCGACCCACTCGGTTGCCGTGTCGATGCTGCCGGGGCTTGATCCCCGCGCTGTGCTCCCGCCGATGACTCCATACTATCTCATGCGGGTGGGCTGGACGGCACTTGTCCCCTACTTCCGGCCCGGCGATCCCGCTGTGGCCGATGCCATTCGCGGATTGGCCGGCAAATACACTTCGGTGCTGCTCGCGAACCACGGGCCGGTTGTTGCTTCGCAAAGCCTGGAAGCTGCGGTCTTTGCGATGGAAGAGCTTGAAGAGACCTGCCGCCTGTTTCTCCTCCTGCGTAATCTCAATCCGCGATATCTATCTCCGCGACAGATTACTGACCTCAAGACAACTATGGGTTTGGATCTGGACCTTCAGCACGATCATGGTGCGGAAGCTGACCAATAGAACCCTTTTTGAAGCTAGTTCAATTGTCAATCTCAGTAACATCGGTTAGCGTGATTGTAGATCGTGTATCGCCGTAGGAATGACCGTGCATTCTGCGCCGGTCATGACGCAATCGTAACAAGAATGGTGTGGCAGACGAGCCTAATGCACGCTCTGCCGGGAGGGGAATGGAACAATGAGGGTGAGGCGTTCTGGGGCCGCTTTTGGCTTGCTGGTTGCCGTTGTATTGTCGGATTCAGCTGCGCTGGCTCAGACGTCCGGCAAGATGGACACGCTGACATTCGGTGCCTTCCCTGGATCCCAGGACATCGTGCTGTTCGCGATCGCCGGGCAGAAATTAGACGCCAAGCACGGACTGGATTTGCAGGTCAAACGCTTTCAGAGCGTGCCGGCCCTCAATGCCGCCGTCGTGTCGGGAGCGGTGCAAGCCGGATTTGCAAGCCTGACCAACATGACTGCGGCGCGTGCGCAAGGCCGGGATGTGGTTGTGTTCAACGCGCTTCTCAGCGCATCAGAAGTGGTGCTGGTCCCGAAAGATTCGACAGTCCGTGGACTAGCTGACCTGAAGGGACAGAAGTTCGGGAGCTTCGGCGGCTCGACCAGCACGGCGTTCGCAATTCTTGCTGCGACCGCCAAGGCGTCCGGACAGGAGAGCAATCTTGCCACAGCAGTCAGCGTCGTCACCGCACCGGATGCCGCGCTGTTGGGTCTTCTCGACAGCGGTGAGCTCAAGGCCGTTCTCATCAGCAGCGGCGGCACCGTGCCCGCGTTGCTCAGCCAGAAATACAAAGTGCTGATCAACATTCGCGAGGAATACGAGAAGTATTTCGGCGCACCTCCCGGCCAAGTAATGGTGACCTCCACCGAATCCTACGCCAAGGGCCATGGCGATGTGCTGAGGAAATACTCGGCCGCGATGGTTGAGGGCATTGACTATGTCCTCAAGACCCCCTCGGTTTGGCAAGACTATGCAAACAGCGTGAAGGTGACCGATCCGGGCGCCGGCGCCCAGTATCAGAAGCTGCTCGGCGGTGCGTTCATCACCACATGGGATACCGCGACAATCAAGGTCCAGAGCGAGTTCATTACTCAACTGATCGACGTCATCGGCACCAAGGGTCTGGCCGAGAAGGTCCCGGACGGCCTCTTCACGACGGCATATAGTGCGCAGACCAAATAAAGCAGCCGCGCAGGACTGAACAGCCATGCATGACGGCGCGGAAGCGACGGGTCCGCGCTGCCTCCGATCTTCCGGACAATGATCTAGTCATGCTCCGGCAACTGCTGTGAGAAAGGGATCTGCCGTGGACGGTACACGTCAGGGCGCGCCTGGTGATATCAAACATCGCCTTGAAACACGCACGCAAGCCAAGCGCGCGGCCATCTTGCCGGAAGCCGTTTCCATGCCAGCGCCTGTTGATCCGGCTGCGCCCGGGGGCGCGATCATCGAACCTGTACCGCGATCGGATGCGAATGGCGATATTCTGCTGCGGATTCTCTCGATCGTTGCGCTGGTCGTGATCTGGCAGGTCGCCTCGCTGTTCCTGTCGAACACCGTACTTCCCGGACCTCTGCCGGTGGTCCAGGCGATGATTGACAATCTCAAGATCGGCCAGACCTATGTCGATATCGGCGCGACCATTTACCGCGTGTTTGCCGGCGTCATCATCGCGGTTGCAGGTGGCTTAGCCCTCGGTCTCATCATGGGCCTGTCCCGGCGCGGGGAGCAGTTCTTCGATTCCTGGGTGCTCGTTGGCTTGACAATTCCGGCCGTGGTGTACGGGATCGTGGGCATTCTCTGGTTCGGCCTCAACAACGCCGCGGCCATCATTGCAATTGCATTGACTGCACTGCCGGCGGTGACTCTCAACATCTGGCAGGGCGTCAAGGCCATCGACATGTCGCTGGTCCATATGGCCAAGGCTTTTCGCTTCCCGTCGCTGACGATCATGCGGACCATCATCATTCCGCAAGTGCTTCCCTACCTGCTGGCGGCATTCCGCTACGCGCTCGGCATCGGCTGGAAGACGGCGACGATCGTCGAGCTGATTGGTTTGAGCACCGGTGTGGGTTACCAGTTGAACTACTGGTTCGGCCTCTTCAATATGACCGAGGTGCTGGCTTGGACGCTTACGTTCACGATCGTGCTGCTGGCCTTTGAATTCCTGATCTTCAAGCCGGTCGAGTCATACCTGACACGGTGGCGAACCGACGTGCAGCGGTCATAAGAGGGCTGAGAGATGAGCGATACATCCTTCTATATCAAGCTCGACAACGTCACCAAGGAGTTCCCGCTGGCGGGTCGGCATGCGCTGACCGTGATCAAGGAATTGTCGTTGGATATCGAGAAAGGATCGCTGGTCTCGATCCTCGGCCCATCGGGCTGCGGGAAATCCACCCTGCTGAACCTGATGAATGGCCTCGATGACGTGAGCGCGGGTTCGATCACAGTCAATGGTCATCGTATTGGCAGGAAGGAGCAATCGAACGTCCGCATCGGCGTCGCTTTTCAGACGCCGCGTTTGCTGAACTGGCGTTCTGTCCGCGATAACGTGATTCTGCCGCTGCTTGTGAACGGCGTCACACGTGCGGAGGCGCGTGACCGCGCGGCAAAATATCTTGATCTGGTTGGATTGGGCGAGTTTGCCGACTATTTCCCGCTGCGGCTGTCGGGGGGAATGCAGCAGCGTGTATCGCTGGCGCGCGGGTTGGCACTCGAGCCCGACCTCCTGCTGGCGGACGAACCGTTCTCGGCGCTGGATGAGATCACCGCCACGCGCCTGCGCAGCGAGCTGGTGGAGATGTGGCGCGTGACCGGCCGGACGATCCTGTTCGTCACGCACAACATCCGCGAAGCGGTGTTTCTCTCGTCACGACTGGTGGTTGTCACAGCACGGCCATGCCATGTGCATCTCGATCTGCCGATTCTTGTTCCGCATCCGCGGGACGTGACGGACAAGGGTCTGTTCGAGATCGAGACCTACGTCTCCGAGCAATTCAAGGTCATGGAGCGCGAAGCACGGGAACGGGCTGCATCAAAAGCAGCCTGAGCGATCCCTACTGAGGTGTTGGCAAAAAGTGCGCCCTTGTGGGGCGCGCTTGTTGCCTTCACGCCGGGTTGCCGACCACAGTATTTCCTGGAACCATCGAACTCCACCGGGCACCTTTTTCCAGCGCTCCGGCAGCACCTTCGATCTTTGCAGTGTCAACGGATGTGTCGAGCCCGAGCGGGTCTCCGCCCTCCTCGACGCGGCGCGCTGAATCCATCAGCAGGCGACGCATGCGGACGGCGGCGAGGTCGGAGATCGTGACGTGTTCATGATCGCGTTCGTAGAGACGGCCTTGGGTCAGGGTGACGGCCATATCCTGAGGAATGATACCGTAATAACCACTGAAGCTGCGGCCGCTTTCCATCGCGGCGCGATCTTGCGACGGCAGCCGCCAGACGCGATCCGCCCCCCAGTCGCCAACGCCGGGCTTGTCGATGCCGAAGAACTTGACCGCTTCGGGTGGTGTTGGTCCATCTACCCAGCGGCCGATCGCGTATTGCGCGGTCGTATAGTCATCGATGGGCACATGCAGCACCGCCGCACGGCCTGGTGGGGTATAGGTCATGTAAGGCAGGATCCACGGCGTTACACGGACATAGTGGCGAGCATCATCGCCGATGATCTCGCGGATTGCGGCATAGTGAAACCCGAAGTTGGTGTTTTCGATCTCCATCATCGGGGCACGGTCATCGGTCGGGAACTTGTCCTCGGCCGCCTGCATCTTGCTGTAGACCCCGGTGCGGGCCTCGGTCAGTTCTTCCTGATGCAGGATGCCGAGATGCGATGAATCCATCGAGCCTTCGATCAACTGCACCCAGTTGCATTCGAAGATGATGTTGACCGGCTTGCGTGGTTGCGATCCCGCCGTCATCCAGCGGTATTCCGGAAACAGCGGTTCTTTCTCGGGCGGGCCAAAATAAGCCCAGACCAGACCACCGCCTTCGCGCGCAGGATAGGTCGGCGCCTTCAGGCGCTCCTTCAGTCGGGTATCGCGAATGTTTGGCATGTCCTGGATCGTGCCGTCCACGCCGAACTTCCAGCCGTGATAGAGACAGCGGATTCCACAATCCTCGACACGCCCCATCGCCAGCGATGCGCCACGGTGCATACAGCGTTCCTTGATGACGCCGACGCGGCCTTTGGTATCCCGGAATGCAACAAAGTCTTCGCCAAATACGCGAATCCGCCGCGGCGCTCCATCGGGCTTTGTAATGTCGTCAGAAAGGCAGACTGGCGTCCAGAAGCGCCGCAGCATATTGCCCATGGGAGTTCCCGGCCCGACACGGCAGAGATAATCGTTGTCTTTCTGGCTCAGCAAGCAAACCTCCTTGACCCGCGCAATCTGGATCTCGTGGGACCCGGTTGCTTTTAATCTTTTCTAATTTCTGTATTTACCGCCCATTGTCGGGGTTGATCAACAGGAGTTATAGAATGGAAGTCTGAGTTTAGAGCATAGCCAGTCCCAGCGCTTTAGCGTCGGCATTCGCGGTCAGGGAGTGGCGGTTAATGTTCAACACAAGATACCGGGGCGGCGCACACTATTTCTCTGCAGTGCACTATTTCTGTGTGGTGCCGCGCAGACCGGGCGGCCGACCACCAGAATGATCGCCATCAGCAGATAGACCAGCGGCAACGAGAACTGCGGCGCATAGACCACGCCGAGGAGTCGATTTCGCCGATGATGACGGCCCCGCCGGACCTCCCGTTTCACGCTTGTAAGCTGCTGAGCTACTGGCCTGTTCAACTTGATGCGAATCGCCATTTCATATCAAGTTCGTAAATCCTCGAACGTGGTATTTCTGCTTGAGGCCCGCTTCATCGTCAGCTCTGCTTGTATTTCAACTACGCGAGTGAGAGCGATGGCAGGCCGACAAGCGAAGACTCTTTCAAATGATCACGTTGCGTGCTTGCTCGCCTATGCGTCAGTCACGCGATATCCCAAACGCAATATTGTTATCGTGCTGCTGTCCACCAAGGCCGGCTTGCGTGCTGGCGAAATCGCCAACTTGACGTGGGAGATGGTTGTTGACGCCAACGGTGAGATCAGTGACACGATCGAACTGCACGACTCGGCTGCGAAGAAGCGCAGCGGCCGGCGCATTCCGATCCACCCTGACCTGCGTCGGGCCTTGGATGATCTTTGCTCCGTAGCCGACCGCGAGGGACCAGTGATCCGGTCCGAGCGCAATCGGGCGATGACACCGACGAGCGTGGTGTTGTGGTTCACCAAGGCCTATCGGCTGCTAGGCTTCGCCGGCTGCTCGTCGCATTCCGGCCGGCGAACGTTCATCACGCGTGCCGCGCGATCGGTTCATAAGGCCGGCGGGTCGCTCCGAGATGTTCAGCTGCTGGCGGGGCATCGGTCAATCCAGACCACCCAGCGCTACATCGATGGCGATAGCGACGCCCAGCGCAAGCTTGTCGCGCTGATATGACCGGCGAGTCGTCGGGTGCTGGTTTGTGAGCGTTTGCCGGAAACTAACGATGTCACGTGGCAAATCGCAGGTTCGAGGGACTTTGGATTGGCATGCGGGAGAGGTGCGTGGCTTCGGACGACGGTGGCAGCTTGACGAACTTCACACGCAGGCAATTGCTCAACGGCGCGGCCGTTGCCGCGGTGGGTCCGCCCGATAGCGATGCTGACGTGCCGAACCTAGGCAGTCCGCCAGAACATTCCGATCCAGCGGTCTTGCTTTGGCAAAAATGGACAAAAGCGCACCAGACGACCGCGCTGCTCGGCAATCGACAGCAACGGCTTGAAGCCGAGCTGATAAACACCATCGGCAGTCCTCGCGCGAGGCTCCTAGTGCCAGGCGAGTCTGAACCGAGAATCGTTTCCTCGCTCGACGAGATTGCGCATGTCCTCGGCAGCCCCGATGACTTTCAGCTTCTTGGCACGACCGCCAGGGCAGAGTTGCTCCGACATCAGATCTGCTGGGACGCCGCCGCCGACCACATCGGCTATTTCGTTGCCATGGCGGCAGAGGTCGATGCCATGGATCAGGAGCGACAACTCGGTGAGGCGCTTTGGGCGGCGCCGGCCCAGACACTCCCCGGCGTGGCCGCAAAACTCCATGCCACCTTCGGTGGGTGGCGCGGACAACGTTATGAATTTCCCTGGAGTCCGATCCAGTCTGCGCTGGCAGACCTTGTTCAGATCGGCGCACTGACCCAACTCTTTGGGAATGAGAGGCATGCTCGTTACACGGACGCGTCGCAAAAAGGCAAGCGATCGTAAAGCTCATGCCGGACCGCAACTCTCTTGATACAATCGGCAAGCGCCCCGCGGACGACCGGTATCGCCGCAAAGAATCGGATGACTGATGCTGTCAAACTGATCCGCGAGGTCTGCCGGTGGGCCGGGCTTGCGGGCTATCTGGCGGATATCCAGGCGGGCCTGGACGACGACGATATCCTGAGGGCGATCGAAACCCATGACACCGCAGAGGTGTTCGACTGGCTGATGATGGTGGTCAGCTATCAGGGCATTTCGGACACGGTCGCCGCCGGCTATCTCGAGGCCCACGGCAATGTTGGCTGGCGGGAGATCGCAGCCAGCCTCGATCACGCCGACTGTCCCAAACTGACTGGCTATTGGACCTTCCATGATTGCGGCTTTCGCAAGTCCGCCGCGATCTGCCGCGAGCCCAGGCGGTACGACACCTGCCCCCTGCCCTGGTTTGATTTGCGCAACGGTCGCCTCAACCAGACAGCCTATAGCCTGTATCTGTTTATCCGTGACATCGCCGACGGTGACCTGATCGGGTGGATTGATGGGCGAATCGAACAAGCGGCGCGCGACGGCGGCACACCCTTGGATCAAGGCAAGGCCATCCTCGAGCCACTGCGCAACGTCCATGGCGTCTCCGACAAGGTGATCGCGATGGCGCTCAGCGTCTTGCTGATGGGCGCTCGTCCGATCCGCCCAACCTGGTTCGAGGTTGGCATCGCCCTGATCGTCGTGGACACGCTGGTGCATCAGTTCCTGGTACGGACCGGCATCCTGACCCGGCTGGGAGCCTCTCATTCCTATGGCCCGGCCTGCTACCGCCCAGGAGGATGTGCCGAGATCATTATGACGATTGCACGCCGGATCGATGCCCGACGGTTCAATCCGGCCTTCCCGAAAGTCTTTCCCCGGTTCGTGCAGTTCGCCATCTGGCGCTACTGCTCCCAGGCTGGCCTCGACATCTGCAACGGCAACCGGATCCACGCAGCAGTTCAACTCAGCCCTGTCCGAGAAGGTCATCGCGAAGGCCAAGGCAGCAGACCCGCAAGCCGCAGATAGCGAGTGGGGTGGTCTCTTCCGTGACGACATCACCGCTTTTCTGGGCGACGATGTCATTGATGCCGCGATAGACGAACAACGGCCGCTGGAACTCCCGTACCGTCCCGGCATCCGTTATCACGCCTTCTCTGATGCATCTGGCGGGCGGCATGATGCATTCACACTCAGCATCGGACACCGCGAAGGCGACCAGCGCATTGTCGATGTGGTCAGAGGCCGACGCCCACCGGTCGATCCCAAGGTTGTGGTGGCCGAGTATGCCGCGCTTCTGAAGGAGTATCACCTCTCCAAAGTATTGGGAGACAATTACTCCGCAGAATGGGTTTCCGGCGCATGGCGCGACTGCGGTATCAGCTATGAGCGCAGCGAACTAAACAAGAGTGCGCTTTATCTGGAAGCCTTGCCATTCTTTGTGCGCGGTGTCGTCACCCTCCCCAATCATCCCACGCTCGTATCGGAACTATCGCTCCTTGAGCGGCGAACCTCTCGCATGGGCAAGGACACTGTGGACCACGGGCGAAATGGCCACGATGACCATGCCAACGCAGTCTGCGGCATGCTGCATTCGCTTGGATCGAGCAAATACAAATATGACACAAGCATGGCTTGGGTCGATGGCGGCGACGACGCCACCAACAGTGCTCAACTTTTACGGCAGCTTGCGTATGAACGCATGTTTTAACAGGAGACACAATCGTGAATATCGAAGATCAAAGAAAGCGCGATGAAGAATTGAGTAATGCGTGGCGTAGCGGCAGGCGCACCCTGCGCGATGGCGAGGCTCTGCACGTGCCGATGCAACTCATCACCGATGCTAAGTCGGTTGAGTCAGCCAAGCGCGAACGCGATGACTTTCGGGCAATGTTGGATGCGAGGTTGCCGAAACCAGCACACAATCCCAAATCAACCGGCTTCCAGCCTTCTAGCTCGCCAGAGGCATACACCGACGCAGCCCGCGCCAGCCGCCAGCGGCTTGTCGAGGATTACAACAAGCGCATTTCGAGCGCATGGCGCCACCCGGAGGATGAGAATGATTCGGGACGGTGAATCATATCGCTTCACAGATGACACCTTGCTCGATCCGGTTCAGCGAGCGGTCAAGGCTGATTTGGAGCGTCAGAGCAATCCGCTGCGTGATAGCGTATCGCAACGTCAGTATAACGCGCGACTTGAAGCCGCGTGGCGCAACCCTTCGCCCATTCACATCCTTCCGTTGACGGGAGGCAATGATGGCTGACATTAAACTCGAACTGGACAAGAGCGTCCGTGAAAGGGTGCTCCGGATCAGGAATAGGTTTGATCGCGATTTCTCAGAATTGTGGATGAGGCGGCGGCAGGAGCTTGCGGAAACCTTCGATAGGACAGATCACGGGGGAGATGACCCCGGCAATCCTCTCTATGAACTTTGGAGCAAGTATCAGACGGAAATCGAGCAAGCACAGACAATGTTTACGGTCCAACAGGCGCGCGCAAACTATGAACGCGACCTTGAGGTTCTTGTCGACAACCTTCTCGTCGAGCCCCTGTTTAAGGGGATGAAGAAGACAATCGTTCACTATGACCCCCCGGTTATCATCGCCCACGCTAGCCGCATCCCCGCAGTATCATTTGAAAAGACCAAGACAGCGGCACCGCCGCCGCCATCGCCTCCTGCTGAGGTATCAGATGAGTTAGAGATTACGAGCAGTAACCGGCGTGTTATCTCGCTCACCGATGTGGAAGCGCCTACCGAGATTGCTTTGCCGCAACAGGTATCCACGCCGTCGCTTGCCGATCAGGCGCTCAACGAGTCACGGGCAAAATACCTTGAGCGCACCACTGGGGCTTGGCGACAACCACCTCCGCAAAGCAAGAAGGGCAGCCGATGACCATCAAAATTCCGCCCGAAGCAGCGGCCAAGCTCGCCAAACTTGAAGTCGCGGCCGGTACAGCACATCAGACCGCAGCGAGCGCGGCATCACGCATTGGTGACCTCCAGCGCGCAATCAGCATGAACCCCGCATCTGAGAGTGCCGATGCCATCCGGCTTGAACTAAAGGAGCTTGCGTCCGTCCGCGACGTTCAAGCCGCGCTTCATCGCGACCTATCTGTTACCGTCTCGGCATGCAGGCAATGGCTGCAGCATCTGGCGGCGACGCGATATGATACGGTCCTTGAAGTCGTGAAGACGCAAGCGCGGCCGCTCAAGAATGAAACACTACCACAGGCCATCCGCCGCGTGCGTGATGAAATAATCGCGACCAAGCAGCATTTGCGCCTTATCACCATCGCGCCGCTGCCACGTGACGACATCAAGAAGATGGCATCCGAATATCTTGACCGTTTGGCGCGGGGTGTGCGGGTCGAGACCATCGTCAACGCGCATAACGTCTTTGAACCACGTATCACGCTCAGCGATGCCTTTGGAGCAATGTCCCCTACGCATGTGCTCAGCTTGCTGGCATGGCTGGACAGGGCTGCCGTCGAACGCCGCTTTGCCGAACTGGTTGATGCGATGCCGATGGCCGCTGAGCCCATTGGGTTAGAAGAGAAGAAGCGGCGCACCGGAGATTTGACAGCCAATCTTGAGCGGTCGGAGAGGGCGGAAGAAACCTTGATCTGCGCTGCGTTGGATGAGGGCTTGCCGGTGAAGCGACGACACGATGCCAGCCCGCAAGCGGTGTTGGGCGTCCGGATCGGGAAGGCAAGGGCAGAACCAGTCAAGGCAGCATCCGAGCCGAAGAAGCATTTTCTGGCCGAACATCGACCGGAGTATTCAGCGACATGACGGTTTTCCAGCAGTGCTGGGCGTGGCTGAGTGGCGCGCCACGGTTCCGCAAGCGCTCCTCGTCAGCCCGGTGTGTATCTGCGGAGGTCCGCACCGGGACGCAGACAAGCCGGTAGTGTCTGCGGACAGCCAATAACACCGGCAGTTCGAGGCCGTTTTCCTGGCGGCTGATCGGGCATTTCGTAAACGACTGGGGTCTTATGACAACTGACACGCCAGCGGGGTCACGTCGCGTATCGGCTCCGCTGGCGTTCCCACCATTGGCAACTGCAACTTGGCCGCTAGAATGCTCTTCGACACACTGGGTGAGTCGGGGATCGGCAATTGTCTCAATCCGTCAGATATCAGGTTTTCGTCAGTTCGACCTTCACAGACCTCAAAGAGGAACGCGCAGAAGTCATTCAAGCCCTGTGGGAGCTTGATTGCATCCCGACCGGCATGGAGGCGTTTGTCGCAACGAACGAAGAGCAGTGGGAGGTTATCCGTAAGGTCATCGAGGAGTGCGATTATTACGTTCTTATTATCGGTGGACGTTACGGCTCTGTGACGGGAGATGGCATCAGTTACACAGAGAAGGAGTATAATTACGCCAAGTCTCTGGGAATACCGGTGCTATGTTTCGTGCACGCTGATCCTGACAACATTCCGGTAGGGAAGTCCGAAGCCGACGGGACGGGAAAGGCTCGTCTGGATGCCTTCCGGGCTCGAGTGATGAAAGATCATCCGGTCAAGAGATGGACAAACCCATATGAGCTAGGTGGCCACGTCTCAAGAAGCGTGTCGCGCGAAATACGAGTATCGCCCCGTCCTGGCTGGGTGAGGAATACCGGATCATCAAATCTAGAACTGTTGGAGCAGATCAATGCTCTCACCAAAGACAATAATCTATTGGCTGAAAAGATAAGGGGAACCCAAAGTAATTTTGGGATCAACCTAGATGAGCTGCAAAGTGGCGGCGACCCGATTACGCTTACTGGAACGGCGACTGTATTTGTTAAGGGCGGCAGCAAATACGATACCGTCACAATTAATTGGTCTGCGATAACGACGTGGGATGATATATTTCGCGATGTCGGAACGATGTTGATTAATGAAGCGACCGAGACTGAGATTAGCCGAAAGCTGTCAGATTTTGTTTTCGTTTCAGACCTTGACTGGAAGACGTGGGAGCTCAGGTATCAAGCCCTCACCTCTGAATCATTTGCTGATGTAATAATTCAGCTTCGTGCCTTGGGCCTTGTAGATAAAGGCATGAAGAAAAGAACAGTCAGCGATAAAGGTAGCTATTGGGGCATCACTGAAAAAGGAGAGCGATATTTGACAGGCCTCATGGCGAAGAGGAAGGAACGCTCGATGCCACTCGCCGCCGATGATGAGGCACCTCGTGCTATGCCTTTGGCAGACTTAGCCGTGAAATAGAAAAAGGGGCGGCACTTACCACCCCTTTTCCAATTCTTATTTGCCCTTTTTGGGCGCCGGAACGCGCACGCGCTCCGTCTCCGTCGTCTTCGGATGGGACTCAGCGTACTTGCCCGTCACGATCCGGCCCGTCACCGAGCTACGGTGAATGGTCTTGGTGCTGCTGCCTTTTGAGGCCATGGTCTTTCTCCATAGAGCACGCCCGGCTAGTCCATAGCCGCATGGCGACCAGACCTTGACCTATTGGGAATATCCAGATTCACTCCGGACTGCTTCGTTTCCCTCGTCCCGCAGGCCCGGAGATCGGAAAGGCAGGGGGCCGCCGGGTGGATCAGACCCGCGCGGCTCTTTCCGTTTCTGAGTCATACAAATGGTGGATGCAGTGCGGGTGAGTCGTCAAGCGGTAGTACGCTAGCCCCCTGCAATCCCCAGTAGTCCCGCTATCCACAGCCATCCGGGAGTGCACCGCCGTGGCCAGCGGTTGGCCGCCCGGTCCCGGCCTATAGGGACGGCCCAGCGTGGGGCCAAATCGGGACGCGAGCCAAAGCCCGAAGCTCCGCCAGCTATGGCCCCTACCATGGCCACCGGTTGGCTTACCGAGACAGGCCGCTAGATCGGGCTGGCGAACCCGGCGACCACGCTCGCTGGCCAAAGGTGGTGTGTCGGCTTTTCCACCGTCGATGATGTTGAGTTTATCTTGCGTCGGGAGGGCTGCCGAGGGCACCAGAACCAAGCTAAGTGCTTGATTTCATTGGCGCTCCCTAGGGGACTCGAACCCCTGTTTTCGCCGTGAGAGGGCGACGTCCTAGACCGCTAGACGAAGGGAGCAGCAGGGGGCACGACATAGACGGCATCGCGCCGGCGCGCAAGCGCATCGCGCGGTTTTCGTTACGGCTCGGTCGCGAAGCGCAGCCGGCCGGTCGGGCGCAGGGTCTGCAGGTCGAAGGTGCGGATTTCAGTCGCACCAGCGACATCGAGCGTCACCGCCACCCGGTCGTCGGAGACCGCGGTCGAGACGATCCGCGCCCCTTTCGGCAGCAGGCCCGTCACCTCGGCCGGTGCCGCACTTCCCCCGGAGTTGAAAACACGATAGCCGATGACGCCCAACACGGCGGCCGCGCCGATCAGCGTGGTCGTCGCCGCAATCAGCATCAGCAGCCTCACCCGGGAGACGATGCGCTGCGCGGCAGGATCAAGGGGCTTCTCGTCGTCCGCCAGCGGATCACTCATGGTCGAAATTCACACCACTCCCACAGAGGTCATCGTCCCCGACGCCGAAGCCGCCGGACGGCTCGACCGTGTGCTCGCGGCCCAGATCGCGGAGCTGTCGCGCTCGCGGCTGAAGGCGCTGATCCTTGCGGGCAAGGTCACGGTCGGCGGCGGCACGATCCTTGATCCCGGCCACCACGTCAACGCCGGCGACCGGATTGTCGTGGATGTTCCCCCACCGGAAGCGGCCGAGCCCGAAGGCGAGGCGATCCCGCTCGATATCGCGTTCGAGGACAACGACATCATCGTCATCGACAAGCCGAAGGGGCTGGTCGTGCATCCGGCCGCGGGACACCAGACCGGCACCCTGGTCAACGCGCTGATCGCCCATTGCGGCGACAGCCTGTCCGGCATCGGCGGGGTGCGGCGGCCGGGCATCGTCCACCGCCTCGACAAGGACACCACCGGCCTCCTCATCGTCGCCAAGAACGACAAGGCCCATGCCTCGCTCGCCGCCCAGTTCGCCGATCACGGCCGGACCGGGCCGCTCGAGCGCGCCTACATGGCGTTCGTCTGGGGCGTGCCGGACCGCCCGCGCGGGACGATCGACAAGCCGCTCGGCCGCCATCCCCATGCCCGGGACAAGATCGCGATCCGGGCGGACGGCCGGGAGGCGATCACCCACTGGGAGGTGATCGAGACCTTCAACGACGCCGACGGGAAACCGGTGGCAAGCCTGCTGGAATGCCGGCTGGAGACCGGCCGCACCCACCAGATCCGCGTCCACCTCGCTTCGATCGGCCACCCGTTGCTGGGCGACGGGGTTTACGGCCAGGGCTTCAAGACCAAGGCCGCCAGGCTCGACAAAAAAGCGCTCGCCGCGCTGGAGGGCCTTGGCAGACAGGCTTTGCATGCCTATCTCCTATCGGTGACACACCCCACCTCCGGCGATTTTCTTGAGTTCCGTTCGGAACTGCCACCTGATCTCACCCGTTTACGACGCGCGCTGGCTGCCGGACAACTCCGATCCAGGCCAGAGAAACCTGCAAAATCAGGGCGTTGACCGGGACGTGACGGCTGATCACGGCTGCATCGCTGGGATGTGACATTCCGATGTCTTGGTTTCGACCCAATGGGTGATATGCTGCATATGCGGTTATTACTCGCAACCGCAATATGGATGGGGGCTGCTGGCTTGAAAGAGCGGCAGCACATCTGGCCCGCCGATCCCCGGGGGCTGTAACTCAGGAGGGGCGCAATCATGGCCCGTACCGCTGCTCTGCCGGTCCTCTCAGGTGAAACCGGCCTGTCTCGTTACCTCGAAGAAATCCGCCGGTTCCCCATGCTGGAGCCGCAGCAGGAATACATGCTGGCGCGCAGCTGGCGCGAGCACGGCGACCGCGACGCGGCGCACAAGCTCGTCACCAGCCATCTGCGCCTCGTGGCCAAGATCGCCATGGGCTATCGCGGCTACGGCCTGCCGATTTCCGAGGTCATCTCGGAAGGCAATGTCGGCCTGATGCAGGCGGTGAAGCGCTTCGAACCGGAAAAAGGCTTCCGCCTCGCCACCTATGCGATGTGGTGGATCAAGGCCGCCATCCAGGAATACATCCTGCGCTCGTGGTCGCTCGTGAAGATGGGCACGACCGCGAACCAGAAGAAGCTGTTCTTCAACCTGCGCAAGGCGAAGAGCAAGATCTCGGCGCTGGACGAAGGCGACCTCCGCCCCGACCAGGTGCAGCTGATCGCCAAGCGTCTCGGCGTGACCGAGCAGGACGTGGTGGATATGAACCGCCGCCTCGGCGGCGATGCCTCGCTCAACGCGCCGATCCGCGAGGATGGCGACGCGGGTGAATGGCAGGACTGGCTGGTGGACGACAGCGCCAACCAGGAAACCGTCATGGCCGCCAGCGAAGAGGCGGACAACCGCCGCAAGGCGCTCGGCGAAGCGCTCACGGTCCTCAACGATCGCGAGCGTCGCATCTTCGAGGCGCGTCGCCTCGCCGATGACCCGATCACGCTGGAGGAACTCGCCGACGAGTTTCATGTCTCGCGCGAGCGGGTGCGGCAGATCGAGGTCCGCGCCTTCGAGAAGGTGCAGAAGGCGGTGCGCAACCGCGTCGCCGCCATGGAGCTTCCGCCGGCCCAGCCGGCGGCGCTCGCCGCGGCGCACTAGATTCTTTGTTGATCGCATTTTCCGCGGAAAGCCGGCGTCCGCTTTTCCTGAAAATGCTCTGACGACCACTTACGACTAAACTTGCACAGTGTGAGCAGCCCCGGTTCAGCATCCTGCTGGGCCGGGGCTGATCATTTGTAGATGAGGCCCTCTCAGCCCGACGCGAGAACGCGAAGCTTCGCCGGCCACCGGCCGTCATCCCGCAGTGCCCGGTCAACAGAGAATCTGCCGGCACCGATGAAGGCGTAGCTCATCATCAGCACCATCATCAGCACCGGATATTCCCACCCGCCATTCGGTGACGCCCAGATGAAGCCATTGAAGAAGTGCCCGCCGATCACCGTCGCGATCAGGAAATAGATCGTCCCGCCAACCACGGCGAAGCGCGTCAGGAAGCCGGCGCCGAGGCCGACA
>Ga0180223_1000980_pt1 | contig 26055 bp, 26 predicted proteins | sample eDN5th30CKraftOP_FD_151337 | JGI IMG/M metagenome (GOLD analysis project Ga0180223, IMG submission 151337) | Enriched Organic Plus compost microbial communities from Emeryville, California, USA - eDNA 5th pass 30_C Kraft OP (version 2) (version 2) ... | reverse complement strand
TCTCGGTGGTTACATCGCCGGCAAGTCCAATGTGATCGACGCGATCCGCTCGCATGCGCCGGGCTTCATCTTCACCACGGCGTTGCCGCCGGCAGTGTGCTCGGCCGCGACCGCCGCGATCCGCCACCTGAAAACCTCGCAATGGGAGCGCGCCCGCCAGCAGGACCGCGCCGCCCGCGTCAAGGCGATCCTGATCGCCGCCGGAATCCCGGTGATGTCGAGCGACACCCATATCGTGCCGGTGTTCGTGGGCGATCCCGAACTGTGCAAGAAGGCCAGCGATCTCTTGCTGGAAGAGCACGGCATTTACATCCAGCCGATCAATTACCCGACCGTGCCGAAGGGCACCGAGCGGTTGCGCATCACGCCTTCACCCTATCACGAGGACGCGCTGATCGATCAGCTCGCCGAGGCGATGCTCTCGGTCTGGGACCGGCTCGGGCTGCGGCTGAACGAGAAGTCGCTCGCCGCCGAATAACGGCATCGATCTCTGCCTATATTGTCACGTCGCGATGCTGCGCGGCGAACGTCCTTCTTTCGACAGTACGATGCGCATCAGGTCGGCGGCATTCTTGGCCCCCAGCTTGGCCATGATGCGGGCGCGGTGAACCTCGATGGTGCGCGGGCTGATTCCGAGCCGCCGCCCCGCTTCCTTGTTCGAAGCCCCGCTCGCGACCTGCCCCAGCACTTCACGCTCCCGGCTCGTCAGCAGATGGCGGCCGGAAAAATCGCCAAGTCCCGAGATCGGCCCGTCAACCGAACGGCGATAAGTCAGCACCGCTTCCCGCACCCGGTCGGCCATCACGCTCGCAGCAAAAGGCTTCTCCATGAAATCGAGCGCGCCGCGCTTCATGGCCGCGACGGCAGTGGGAATATCCGAGTGACCCGAGATCACGATCACCGGCGGGGCAAAGCGCATCTCGGCGAGGTCCCGCAACACCTCCAGGCCTGAATAGCCCGGCAACTGCAGATCGAGGATCACGCAGGCCGGCGGTTTCAACCGGACCGCCTCCAGAAACGTCAGGCCGTCGCTGAAACCCTGGGTTGCAAAGCCTTCCAAACGAAGCAGCAGGACCAAGGCATCGCTGACCGATTTATCGTCGTCCACGATGAAAACGCACGCATCTCCAGGAAACGGATGGATTTCCCCCATAATTTCCCCCAGCGAGCATAATATCTAAAATACAATTTATACGTGTATAGGCTGATTCGATGCGGTTTACAAATCCGGCACGCCGTAAACCGCATGCGCACAAAGCACGACACGACATGTTTCCGTGGTGCGAAAAAAAAGCTTTGATGGCGCCGCAGGCGGCCCCGGAGAGGCTGCCTCCGGAGCGGATGGATGCTTGAAAACAGTACGGTGATTGCAGCGGCGTTCGGCTATATCGGCCTGCTGTTCGCAATCGCGTTCTACGGCGACCGCCTCAGCCCGGCGCAACGGGCGCGCGCGGGCATCCTGATCTATCCGCTCTCGCTCGCGATCTATTGCACGTCCTGGACATTCTTCGGCTCGATCGGCCTCGCGACCCGCACCAGCATCGAGTTTCTGGCGATCTATATCGGCCCGATCATCATGCTGGTGTTCGGCAAGCCGATCGTCTTGCGCGTAATCCGTCTTGCAAAGTCCCAGCACATTACCTCGATCGCCGACTTCATCGCTGCACGTTACGGCAAGAGTCAGGCGGTTGCCGCCACCGCCGCCTTCATCGCCATCATCGGCTCGGTGCCCTACATCGCCCTGCAGCTGAAAGCGATCGCCTCATCGCTCGAAACCATTCTCAACGGCCCCAACGATGTCGCGAGCCTGCCTTTTGCCGGCGACATCGCGGTGTTCGTGACGATAGCACTTGCGCTGTTCGCCGTGCTGTTTGGTACCCGCCAAAGCGACGCGACCGAGCACCAGCACGGTTTGATGCTCGCCGTCGCCGCCGAATCCATCGTCAAGCTCGTCGCCTTCCTCGCCGCCGGCATCTTCGTCACCTTCGTGATGATGAATCCGACCGAGCTGATCCAGCGGGCCATGAAGACACCCGAGGCCGTGCGCGCAATCGAGCACACGCCTTCGATCGGCAACTTCCTGGCGATGACGCTGCTCTCGTTCTTCGCCATCCTGCTGCTGCCGCGCCAGTTCCACGTCAGCGTCGTCGAGAATTCCAGCGAAGCCGAAGTGTCGCGCGCCCGCTGGCTGTTTCCGCTTTATCTCGTCGCGATCAACATTTTCGTCATTCCAATCGCGCTTGCAGGCCTCATCACCTTCCCGTTCGGCGCGGTCGACAGCGACATGTTCCTGCTGGCGCTGCCGATCGAGGCCGGCGCGCATTGGATGAGCATCATCGTCTTCGTCGGCGGACTGTCCGCCGCCACGGCCATGGTGATCGTGGAATGCGTGGCCCTCTCCATCATGCTGTCGAACGACATCGTGATGCCGCTGGTGCTGCAGACCGACAGCACGCCGCACAACGGACGCGCCGACCTTGGGCGCCTGCTCCTGATCGTGCGCCGTGTCGCCATCGTGGCCATCATGACGATGGCCTATTTCTATTATCACGCGCTCGGCAATGCGCAGCTCGCCGCCATCGGCCTGTTGTCGTTCGCTGCTGTCGCTCAGCTCGCGCCAGCATTTTTCGGCGGCCTGATCTGGCGGCGCGGCACCGCAGCCGGCGCGATCGGCGGCATGCTGGTCGGCTTCGCGATCTGGGCCTACACGCTGTTCCTGCCGAGCTTCATCGAGGTCGGGCCGCTCGGCACGCAATGGCTGAAGGAAGGCCTGTTCGGCATCGCCATCCTGCGGCCGCAGCATCTGTTCGGCAGCCAGATGTCTCCGTTGATCCACGGCCTGTTGTGGAGCCTCACGCTGAACCTGCTGGCCTATGTCGCACTGTCATTCTTAAAACAGCCGACATCGATCGAACGGCTGCAGGCGGACCTGTTCGTGCCGAGCGATCTCGCGCCGATCTCGCCGAACTTCCGCCGCTGGCGCACCACCGTGACGGTGCAGGATCTGCTCACCACCGTTGCGCAATATCTCGGCCACGAGCGCGCCAACGCCGAATTCGAAGCCTTCGCCTCGGCCAACCGCATCACGCTGGACCGCAGCGCCTCCGCGGACTTTCAGCTCCTCAGCCATGCCGAGCACCTGATCGCATCATCGGTCGGCGCGGCCTCCTCGCGCCTCGTGATGTCGCTGTTGCTGCGCAAGCGCGCCGTCTCGGCCAAGGCCGCGCTGAAGTTGCTGGACGACGCCCACGCGGCGCTGCATTTCAACCGCGAAATCCTGCAGACGGCACTCGATCACGTCCGCCAGGGCATCGCCGTCTTCAACCGTGAACTGCAGCTGATCTGCTCCAACCGCCAGTTCGGCGAGATGCTCGACCTGCCCGCGCATGTCGCGCAGATCGGGATTCCGCTTGAGGAAATCCTGGAGTTCATCGGCGACAACCCGCGCAACAGCACCGAAACCCGCGAGCAGCATCTGCGGCGGCGGCTGAACGCCTACACCACCGAGGGCGAGCCCTTCCTCGAACGTCTCGCCGGGCAGAACAGGGTCGTCGAAGTTCGTACCAACGCGATGCCGGGCGGCGGCCTCGTCGTCACCTTCTCCGACATCACGTCAAGCTTCGAGGCGGCCGAGGCGCTGGAACGCGCCAACGCCACGCTGGAGCGCCGTGTGCGCGAGCGCACCGAGGAACTGACACGGCTGAACAACGAACTGGCGCTGGCCAAGACCATCGCCGACGAAGCCAACATCTCCAAGACGCGCTTCCTTGCCGCCGCAAGCCACGACATCCTCCAGCCGCTGAACGCCGCGCGGCTTTACGTGACAAGCCTCGTCGAACGGCAGAGCGGCGGCGAGAACGCCCGCCTGGTCGACAACATCGACGAATCTCTTGAAGCCATCGAGGAAATCCTCGGCGCGCTGCTCGATATTTCCCGTCTCGACGCCGGCGCGATGACCCCCTCGATCTCGAGCTTCCGCATGAGCGACCTGATGCGCTCATTGCAGGTCGAGTTCATGCCGATGGCGCGGGAGAAGAATCTCGAACTGATCTTCGTGCCGTCGACGCTGGCGGTGAAATCCGACCGCGTGCTGCTGCGCCGGCTGCTGCAGAACCTGATCTCAAACGCGATCAAATACACGCCGACCGGCAAGGTGTTGATCGGCTGCCGTCCGCGCGGCGCAAACCTGCAGATCAGCATTCACGACACCGGCCTCGGCATTCCGCAGCACAAGCGCGGCGAGATCTTCAAGGAATTCCATCGTCTCGATCAGGGCGCACGCATCGCGCGGGGCCTCGGGCTCGGCCTGTCGATTGTCGAACGCATCGCGCGCGTGCTGGAGCATCACATTTCCATCGCCGCCAACAGAGGCGGCGGCTCGCATTTCGCCGTGACGCTGCCGGTAGCGCAGGGATACAATCAGGTTCAGCCGCCGACGAACGGTTCGATCATCTCCTCGAAAACGCCGATGAGCGGCACCACCATCGTCTGCGTGGAAAACGACCCGGCCATTCTCGACGGCATGAAGACACTGCTGCGCGGCTGGGACGCCAATGTGATTGCCGCCGTCGATCCGAAACAAGCGTGCAAGGAGATTGCGAGTTCGAGCGAGCCGATCACCGGCCTGCTGGTCGACTATCACCTCGACCGCGGCAACGGCATCGCGGCGATCCGCGACATCCGGCACAAATTCGGCGCGCATATTCCGGCCATTCTGATCACGGCGGATCGCAGCCCGCCGGTGCGGGAAGCGGCGCGCTCCTATGGAATCGTTGTGCTGAACAAGCCGGTGAAACCGGCGACGTTGCGCGCGCTACTCAGTCAATGGCGCAGCCAGCAGACCGTGACATCGCTCTCTCCGGCCGATGCCGGCGAGAACCCGCAGACGGAAACCGAAGTTCAGGCCGACGGCTCGTTCTGACGCCACTGGTTGCCGGAAATCTTCGCGGCAACGATCACCGCCTGGGTCCGGCTCTCGACGCCGAGCTTTTGCAGAATCGCCGAGACATGCGCCTTGATGGTGGCCTCGGAGACGCCAAGCTCGTAGGCGATCTGCTTGTTGAGCAAACCTTCCGACAACATCATCAGCACGCGGACCTGCTGCGGCGTCAGCGTGATGAGCCGGTCGCGCAGCTTGGCCATGTCGGGATCGACGCCGGCCGACAGATCGACGTCGGACGGCGTCCAGACATCGCCGTTCATCACCTTGCCGATCGCCTCGCGCAGCGTTTCGACGCCGAACCGTTTCGGAATGAACCCCGAGGCGCCGAATTCCATCGAGCGGCGGATGGTGTCGCCATCGTCGCTCGCCGACACGACCACCACGGGGATCGCCGGATATTGCGCCCGCAGATAGATCAGCCCGGAGAAACCGCTGACGCCGGGCATCGAGAGGTCGAGCAGCACGAGGTCGATGTCGGATTCTTTTTCCAGCAGCGCCGTGAGTTCACCGAACGCGCCGGCCTCATCGATATTGGTGGCCGGAACGACGCTCATCACCGCTTCCCGCAATGCCCCCCGGAACAGCGGGTGGTCATCGGCGATCACAAGACGGGTGGAGGAAGACGGGGCCATATCGTCGCTATCTCTCGGTTCGAACTCAACTCATCGTCGGGATGATTAAACTATACCACTCCTGCGCGCGACGGCCGAATCCGGCCTCCTGCAACCTGTCATGTTAGTAAATTCTCTTTCCCTGCCGGGAAGCATCCTGTTCATAGAGGTAAAGTCGCCGCTGCCAAAGCCTTAAAATAAGGCCTGAGCACCAAAGCCTGCGGCTAAATCCATTCCGACAGCCTGCTGTGAAGCTGCGCGGCGAACCCGACGAGCTGCCGCCAGGCCCAATCCAGCGCGCTCGCCACATCCGCCTGTGGGGCCTGCTTTCCGGGACCATCTTTCTGCAGCGAATCGCCCTTCTTCAAAGGCTCGTCCTTCGCCAGCGGCGCGTCGATCTTGCCCTTCACCGTCTCTCCGCGATCTTGGCGGCTTGCGAGCTGCGTCTTGAGCCTATCGATGTCGCCCTGCAGGCGGCCGATCTCCTGGTCGAGCGCGGCGCGCTCGTCGGGCACGACGCGGCATGTCCACCCGCCCTTGGGCGTGCAGATCGACACAGCGCCGGTGCGGGTGTCGAGACGCAAATATCCATTGTCGGTCGCAGACAAGGTGTAGCGGCCGTTTTCGTCAGCGGGAGGAGTCTGGGCACGCGCGGCGTCTATCGCCGCAAGCAGAGCGATGGCGGCGAGCCCGGCAGAGATTTTCCCGATCGATCCCATCGTCACATCCCGTATCCGCATCCTGACCGTTGTCTCACGCCTACGCACGATAGGGCGCACGGCCCGATGTCAACGCATCGGCCAACAGATCGATGCGATCCTGCCCCCAGAAGACTTCGCCATTGAGCACATAAGCAGGTGAGCCGAACACACCATGGGCGATGGCCTCCTGACGGTTGTGCTCATAGGCGGCTTCGACCTCCGCCGACTTCGATTGCTCGATCAGCGCCCTGCCCGGCAACCCGGCCTGGTCGGCCAGTTCTACGATCGTGTCCGGGTCAGCAAGATTCAACTCGTGTTCCCAGATGCCTTCGAACACGCGACGCATGAAGGGCTCGGGATTTCCGCCTGACCCGATGATCGCAATCGCGACACCGTCGGCCGCGCGGGCGTTGAAAGGCCAGTATTTCGGCTGCAGATTGAACTTCAGGCCGCGTTTCTCGCGCCAACGCTGCATTTCGATCATGCGATAACGCTGCCGCAGCGGATGGCGCTTGGCGAGCGGCAGGCCGCCAGTTTCGGAGAACAATTCGCCAAGGAAAACCGGCTTGTAATGGATCGCGAGCTTGTGGGCGGTGGCGACGTCGAGGAAGGGCTTGTGGCCGATATAGGCCCAGGGCGACTGGAACGAATAGTAGTACTCAACGGACTTAGCCATGCGGACTCCGCCACCGAATTTCGCGGCATCCCAACAGAGCAGACCCGCTTGTGCAAGGCCATCCACGATAGTTGCAGGCCGCGGCGACCGCGACGTTTGGACTGCCCTATTTAGTATAATAATTTCAATGCGTTATTCGGTATATGCAACTGTCGCCCAATCTTGACTTGCCAGAAGGCCAACAGTATGGTCCGCGCGGTTTCAGGGGTGTTTGGGACGCTTTTTCCGAGATCTCGCGACGTAAAAGACAGGGTGTCGGCGCAGGCGGGCACGTTCACAACGGACGCGAAGACGATGGACGAAAAAGACAAACCATCTGCCGATGAAGCCGCGCTCTCCGCAAGGCTTCATCGTCTGGGCGACCGGCTTTCCGAAACACGGAAAGACCGCAAGTTTCAGGCGGATCAGTCGGACAGCAGGGATGGAAACGCCTCAGCCAACGCATCCGCGATGGCGCGCGGCCTCCGCCTCTCATCCGAGCTGATTGCAGGCGTTCTTGTCGGAGCGGCCATCGGTTGGGGTTTCGACCGTTTGCTGTCCACGTCCCCTTGGGGATTGATCGTGTTCTTCCTGCTCGGCTTTGCGGCTGGCGTGGTCAACGTGATGCGGTCAGCAGGCGTCGCCAGCAAACCGATCGACCGCCTGTGACGCGCGGCATCGCCTGATCGATTGAGATGGAGCCGGCCCGCCGGCATTTGAGAGAGACGCTTCGGAATGGCCGATCCGGTTGAACAATTCGAGATTCACAAGATCTTCTCGCTGGGCCACGTCGGCGGCCAGGAGATCGCCTTCACGAATTCGTCGCTGTTCATGTTCATCTGCGTCGGCGCGGTGGCGCTTTTGATGCTCGGCGGCAGCACCCGCCTGGTGCCGACCCGCTACCAGTCGATGGCGGAACTCTCCTACGAATTTGTCGTCGGGATGATGAAAGAAAGCCTCGGCGAAGAGGGCATGAAGTTCTTCCCGCTGGTGTTCTCGATCTTCATGTTCGTTCTGATGGCAAACGTGATCGGCGTCATCCCCTTCACCTTCAGCGTCACCAGCCATCTGATTGTCACCGTCGCGCTGGCGCTGATCGTATTCCTCACCGTGCTGTTGTACGGCCTCTACAAGCACGGCTTCAAATTCTTCAAGCTGTTCGTGCCTAGCGGCGTGCCGATCTACATCCTGCCGCTGATTACGGCGATCGAGGTGATCTCGTTCCTGTCGCGCCCGGTGTCGCACTCGGTTCGTCTGTTCGCCAACATGCTGGCCGGTCACATCACGATCAAGGTGTTCGGCGGCTTCGTTGCTGCCCTCGGCGCACTCGGTGCGACCGGCGCACTCGGCGCAACGCTGCCGTTCGCGATGACGACCGCGCTCAGCGCCCTCGAGCTTCTGGTGGCGTTCCTGCAGGCTTACGTGTTCGCCATCCTCACCTGCATCTATCTCAACGACGCACTTCACCCCGGTCACTGACCGGATCGAGTTCTACCTAACATCAGCATCCAAAAAGGAGTTTCACCATGGATCCTATCGCAGCAAAGTACATCGGCGCAGGTCTCGCCACCATCGGCATGGGCGGCGCCGGCGTCGGCGTCGGCATGATCTTCAGCCAGTTCCTGAACGGCGCGCTGCGCAACCCGTCGGCTTCGCAGGGCCAGTTCGCGAACCTGATTTTCGGCTTCGCCGTGACCGAAGCGCTGGGCATCTTCTCGCTGCTCGTCGCGCTGCTGCTGCTGTTCGCCGTCTGATCTTTCGCACCGGCATTTACGCGGGCTTTCTCGTGAGGCCCGCGTCGATTCCTTGAGGAGACATCTATGGCCGAGAGCCATGCAACGGGGACGACCGCGCGCACCGAGGTTCCATCGAACCACGGCAAGCCGGAGTTTCCGCCGTTCAACAAAGACACTTTCGCTTCGCAGCTGGTGTCGTTCGCGGTCGCGTTTGCGTTGCTTTACGTCATCGTCTCGCGATTTGCCCTGCCGCGCGTCGGCGGGGTGATCAAGGCCCGCGAAGGCACGATCGAGAAAGATCTGTCCGAAGCTCAGGCGTTTCGCGACGAATCCGACGCGGCGCTGAAGGCTTACGAGACCGAGCTGGCTCAGGCCCGCACCCGGGCACAGGCGATCGGCGCCGAAACGCGTGACACGCTTGCCGCGCAGTCCGAAGCCGAGCGCAAGGCCCTCGAGATCAGCCTCGCCGCCAAGCTGACAGAGGCCGAAAAAACCATCACCGCCATGCGCGAGAAGGCGATGGGCAACGTCAAGTCGATCGCCACCGACGCGACTGCGGCGATCGTTCAGCGTCTTTCGGGCGTGACCCCGGACAATCAGGCCATCGACCGCGCGGTTGATGCCTCGCTGAAGGGTTGAAGCGATGCTGCATGAAGCAGAATTCTGGGTCGCCGTAGCCTTCTTCCTCATGTTGGGGATTTTCGGCTATTTCGGCGCCCATCGCGTGATCTTCGAAGCCCTGGACAAGCGCAGCGCGCGCATCCGCAAGGAACTCGACGACGCGCGCCGTCTGAAAGAAGAAGCCCAGAGCCTCGTCGCCGAATATCGCGCTCGCCGCCAAAGCGCCGAGCGCGAGGCGCAGGAGATCGTGGCTGCCGCCCAGGCGGACGCCGCGCGGATCGCTTCCGAGGCCAAGGCCAAGATGGAAGACTTTGTCGCTCGCCGGACCAAGTCCGCCGAGAACAAGATCGCGCAGGCCGAAACCCAGGCCGTGGCCGACGTTCGCGCCGCCGCAGCCGAGGCCGCAGCCTCTGCCGCCGCAAGCGTGCTGTCGCAGACGGTCAAGGGCGATGTCGCGAACGGCCTGATCGAGAAAAGCATCAAGGAACTCGGCTCGAAGCTGAACTGAGTTTCTCGCAAATCAAAAAGCAAAAGGCCGGTCGAAAGACCGGCCTTTTTTTGTTGCTTGGATTAGTGCTTGCGGCCGCGCGTCCGTGCGCGAGGCGCGGGCTTCTGTCCGGCCGGATCGAACCCGACATAGAAAACGTAGTTGTCGCCCGTGTCTCCCGGCGGCACCGGATAGACGATGTCTTCGATCACGGCACTGAAATCGGTGTACCCCGTATCGCCGGAGAGCGTGACCGAGGTCTGGAACGCCTTGGTGAAGATCACCTTCGAGCCCACGCCCTCCTGCATCACCGCCACACGCATCGGAATCTCAACAACCGGCGGCGCGCCCGCCGCTCCGGTAATGATGCGCCCCTGCACGCCGACGCGGGCATGGATCTGACCGCCACTCAAGACGCAATCGCGCGCAGTCCGCAGGATCGATACCTGATAGCGCAGATCGAGGCCGGAAGCCGGCTTACCCGGAAGTCCGACCGACAGCGTCGAAGCGCCGTAGCGGATGCTCACAGGCGGACAGGTGGGCTGATTCTCTTCCGGCGGGGGCGGCGCTTCACCGACCGCCTGCGATTTCTCACCGAAAATCTGGCTGAACCGGCTGGTGAGCGACGGACTGCTGGCGGCGGCCGCGGAATTGCTGCTGGGAGTTGAACCGCCAAACATGCTGCCGCCGCCGCACCCCGCGAGCGTCACACTCAACAGGGCCGCCACAAGCAAGGGCGCACGATTGCGGACGAACCCGCCGTGAGGAAACTGCGTCATTGCCGTTCGATGTCCCCCAAAGTCCTGAATTGCGGTCGCGTTATAACAGGCCGATCGCGGCGAACCCAAGGCATAACAAGGCATAAGGCGCGGTGCGAACCGGGCGGATCAACCCCGCCCCCGCCTCTCGCGCTGCAGCGCATCAGCCGATGAAATCGTCCTCCAGCAGCCCATACAGGTAATGATCCTGCCAGGAGCCGTTGATGCACAGATACCGCCGGGCCACGCCCTCGCGGACGAAGCCGCATTTCTCCAGCACCCGCGCCGAGGCGGCGTTCCCCGGAATGCAGGCCGCTTCCACACGATGCAGATGCAATTCTCCGAACAGCGTCGGCAGCAGGACGCGCAGCGCCGCCGTCATATAGCCCTGCTTGGCATAAGGCTGGCCGATCCAGTAGCCGATGGTGCCGCTTTGCACGATGCCGCGGCGGACATTGGCCAGCGTCACTGCGCCGAGCAGCTTCTGGTCGCTCTCGCGGATGATGATGAAGGGATAGGATCGGTCGTCGGCAACGTCCTCGGTGTAACGGCGCAACCGGCGGCGAAAGCCGGTGCGCGTGAGATCATCGGCGGGCCAGGTCGGCTCCCAGGGCGTGAGATGCGCGCGGCTTGTCTGTCGCAGCTCCGACCATTGTTCGTAATCCGACATCGCCGGCGGACGCAGCCAGAGCCCACGCGCACGCGGCGTGAGCACCGGAGGCAAGGTGAGGGGCAACCGGAATAACGCCATGGCCACACTCTTCTTCCTACATTGGGCCGACGGGCAACCCGCTCGATCAACTCGCGATACGAAAGACCTTAGTGCAGAAGTGCTCTGGCCTTCGGTCCCGACAATCCTTCCGCAAACGCTACCGCCTTGTCCAGCCCCCGGCCGCTGCCGAGCGCCACCACCGCCGGACGGCTGCGGGCCAGCAAGGCCCTCGCCGCATCGCGGGTAGACTCCACGCTGACATTGTCGATGCGCGCGATCATTTCCTCGATGCTCAGCGGACGACCATAGGCCAGCACATGGCGCGCCAACTGTTCGGCACGCGCACTGCAGCTTTCCAGGGCCATTAACAGACCGGCCTTCATCTGCGCCTTGGCGCGGGCGATTTCCGCATCCGTCAGCGTCTCGACCGCCTCGTTCATCTCATCGACGATGACTTCCATCATCTCCGGCGCGTCGTTCGGATCGGCGCCGGTGTAGAGGCTGAAGAAGCCCGTGTCGGAATAAGGCTGGTGGAAGGTGTAGATCGAATAGCAAAGCCCGCGCTTCTCGCGCACCTCCTGGAACAGCCGCGACGACATGCCGCCACCGAGGATATTGGTGAACACCTGCAGGCTGAACAGCGTGGGATCGGATTGCGGCAGACCCTCCAGTGCCAGCGTCAGATGCGCTTGCTCCAGATCGCGGCGCACGACGCGCGAACCGCCCTTGCCGAACACCGCCGGCGTGGATTTCGGGCCTTCATCGGCACCGAAGCCCGCGAACCGCTGCTGCACATCGGCGACGATGCGGGCGTGATCGACCGCGCCTGAAGCAGCCACCACCATGTCGGGACCACAGTAATGCGTGGTGAGATAGCCGCGCAGCTTATCACGCGTGAAGGTCGCGAGCGTCTCCGGCGTACCAAGCAGCGAGCGGCCCATCGGCTGATCGGGATAGGCCAGCTCGCCGAGATATTCGAACACGGCGTCGTCAGGCGTATCCATCGCCGCGCCGATCTCCTGCACAATGACGCTTTTCTCGCGCTCCAGCTCGTCCGTGTCGAAGGATGGATTCGCCAGAATGTCGGACAGAACGTCGATCGCCAGCGGCACGTCTGCCTTCAACACGCGCGCATAATAAGCCGTGCTCTCCGAGCTGGTCGCCGCGTTGAGATCGCCGCCGACCGCCTCGATCTGCTCGACGATCTCGCGCGAGGTGCGGCTCGCCGTGCCTTTGAACGCCATGTGTTCCAGGAGATGCGAAATGCCGTGCTCGTCCAGCTTCTCGTCGCGGCCGCCGACGCCAGTCCACACCCCGAGCGCCGCCGTTTCCAGATGCGGCATCGCATCGGTGACGACAGTGAGCCCGGAGGGAAGCTTGGTGATTTCAACGGCCATCAATGAACCTCTTGCTTGGCGACACGGCTCGCCGACAGCACGAAGGCTTCGACGGCAGCGGGATCGTTCTTCATGACGGTGATGTGCTCCTTGCGGCTCATCAGCCCGTCGAGCCAGACCGGCAGGCCGGGGCGGGTGCCGCAGGCTTCCTCGACCGCATCGGGGAATTTCGCCGGATGCGCGGTGGAGAGCACCACGTTCGGTGTCTTGGAATCGGCATTGTCGCGCTCGGCCACCGCCAGCGCGACCGCCGTGTGCGGATCGACAAGTTTATCGGCCTCGCGGAAAGCGGCGCGGATCGTCGCCGCCACTTCCGTCTCGTCGGCACGGCCGGCTTCGAAATCCGCGCGGATCGCATTCAGCACGTTGCCTGGCAACGAGAAGCGTCCGGACTGACCGAGCGAGGCCATCAGGCCGCGCACCAGTGCCGCATCGCGCCCGCTCGCCTCGAACATCAGGCGTTCGAAATTCGACGACACCTGAATGTCCATCGACGGCGACTGCGTGGAATGCACTTCGCGCACTTCATAGAGCCCGTTCTGCAATGTGCGCGCGAGAATGTCGTTGACGTTGGTGGCGACGCGCAGCCTGCGCACCGGCAGGCCCATGCGCTTGGCGACATAGCCCGCGAAAATATCGCCGAAGTTTCCGGTCGGCACCGTGAAGTCGATCTCGCGTGCGGGCGCACCCAGCGCCACCGCCGAGGTGAAGTAGTACACGGTCTGCGCCACGATCCGCGCCCAGTTGATCGAGTTGACGCCGGACAGCGACACCCGATCGCGGAACGCATGATGGTTGAACAGCGCCTTCACGATCGCCTGGCAATCGTCGAAGGTGCCTTCCACCGCCAGCGCATGGACGTTGGCAGCACCCGTCGTCGTCATCATCCGCCGCTGCACCTCGGAGATGCGGCCATGCGGAAACAGCACGAACAGATCGACGTTCTCACGATTCTTGAACGCCTCGACGGCGGCGCCGCCGGTATCGCCGGAGGTCGCGACCACGATGGTGGTGCGCGCGCCGCGCTTGGCGAGCACATGGTCCATCAGCCGCGACAGCAACTGCATCGCCACGTCCTTGAAGGCGAGCGTCGGCCCATGAAACAGCTCAAGCGTGAACTGATTGGTCCCGCTCTGGTCGAGCGGCACCACCGCCGGATGACGGAACGTGGCATAGGCCTCGTTGGTCATGCGGCCGAGATCGGCATCGGAGATTTCACCGGCGACGAAGGGGCGGATCACCTCGGTCGCGACCTCCCAATAGGGGCGGCCCGCAAACCCGGCGATGGTCTCGCGCGATAACGCCGGCCAGACCTCCGGCACGTAGAGACCGCCGTCGCGGGCAAGCCCGGTCAGCATCACATCGCAAAAGCCGAGCTTGGGGGCCTCGCCCCGGGTCGAAAGATAGGTCGTCAACGGTGCCTCCAAAGGCGGCGAAGTTTCGCAAGCCTTTGACAAGATTGTTAATTTTACCCACGTCGGGTGGAATTCCGCACCTTACCGGCTGGCCTTCCTCCCGACAAGGAAGCGAATGGAAGGCTATGCCCGCCGCCTGCCGAACAGCCAGAAGCCAAACGTCCCAAACACGGCGAGCGCAAGGCCGAACCAGGTGATCGCATATTGCAGATGGTTGTCCCGCAGCTTGGGCACCAGTGCGCCGGGCTTCGGCACCGCGCCCGCGGGCACCGGGGATTCAAGATCGATGTAGAACGGCGCGACCTTGCCCCAGTTCAGCGATGCGGCGATGCCGGGAACGTCGCGGATGAACCACAGCCGCTTCGGCTCATTCTCATGCGCGGTGAGAAGGCCGGGATGCTCCGGGAAACGCAAATACCCGGTCAGCATTTCCGGCTTGCCGGTCAGCAAGGGTGCGACGGCCCGATCCTCATCGGCGCGACGCTGCATCTCGTTCGGCACGTAGCCCGCATTGACCACCACCTGCTCGCCGCTTTCGAGCCGCGCCGGCAGGAAGGCCCACGCACCCGGCCCCTTGATGTCGCTGCGCACCGCCGAGCTGGAGGTGTAGATCATCGCGTCCGGCTTGTTCTCGAACGTCGCGGTGAAGCGCACGCGGCGGAATTCATCATGGGCGGCATTGAGCTGGGGCCACTCGCCGGACGGCGGCAACGGCACCGGCTCCGCCGCCAGCCGCTTGTTCAACGCGGCGATCAGCGCGTGCTTTTCGTCGCGGCGCTCAAGCTGCCAGAATCCCAATCCGGTGAGAATCGCCGTCATTATCAGCGCGAACACGGTCATGCCGATCGTGCTGCGCACAGATCTCGCCTGGCTCATGCCTGGTCCCGCTTCACGAGTTGCCCTTCGGCGGCCTTGTGGTGATATTGCAGGGCGATCATCAGCGCCTTCATCGGCCGCAGCGGCGCCAGCGTCACCAGAAGGATCAGCGGCAGCCACAGAGCGGCATGCACCCAGAACGGCGGCTGATACTTCACCTCCACGATCAGCGCCGCACCGACCACCAGAAATCCCGCGATGAGAATGACGAACACCGCAGGTCCATCGCCGCTGTCGATGAAGCTGTAGTCGAGGCCGCAGACTTCGCATTCGGGCCGCAGCGACAGGAATCCCGCGAACATCCGCCCCTTGCCGCAACGCGGGCAGCGGCAGCGCAATCCGGCGGCGAAAGGCGAAACCGCACCGGCGGCTGACGATGAAGGGCTGAGGTCGTTCATGGGCGCTTTATGACAAAAAGGTGCGGCAAAGTCTCGACGAAAGGCGGTGAACAGCGAAAGCTGCTTCCCATAAAAAAAGCGGCCCAAAGGCCGCTTTTTCAACTCGGGAATGACCGTCAATGGGCCGCGTGGGCCATGCTCTCCGCACCATGTCCCCAGACATAGATGCAGATGAACAGGAACAGCCACACCACGTCGACGAAGTGCCAGTACCAGGCGGCGAACTCGAAACCGAGATGCTGCTTGGGCGTGAAGTGGCCCGCATAGGCGCGGAACAGGCAGACGGTCAGGAAGATGGTGCCGACCAGAACGTGGAAGCCGTGGAAACCCGTCGCCATGAAGAAGGTCGAGCCATAGACATGGCCGGCGAAAGAGAATTCCGCGTGGCTGTATTCGAACGCCTGACACAGGGTGAAGCAGGCGCCGAGCACGATGGTGAGGATCAGGCCCCACTTCAGGCCCTTGCGGTCGCCTTCCAGGAGCGCGTGATGCGCCCAGGTGACGGTGGTGCCCGAGGTCAGCAGGATCAGCGTGTTCAGCAGCGGCAGGTGCCACGGATCGAACGTCTCGATTCCTTTCGGCGGCCAGACACCGCCGAACAGCGCATCGCGGGCGAATTGCTGGGCGTCGGCCGGAAACAGCGCGGCGTTGAAATAGGCCCAGAACCACGCGACGAAGAACATCACTTCGGATGCGATGAACAGGATCATGCCGTAGCGGTGATGGATCTGCACCACGCGGGTGTGGTCGCCCTTGTACTGGGCTTCGCGGATCACATCGCCCCACCAGCTTGCCATGGTGTAGAGCACGCCGATGGTGCCGACGCCGAACACGATCGGAGCGGCGGCATACAGATGATGCATCCACGAGATCGCGCCGACCGCCATGATGAAGGCCGAGAGCGAGCCGACCACCGGCCACGGGCTCGGATCGACGAGGTGATAATCGTGATGTTTGACGTGGCCGCCAGCCATTTCATTCTCCGTTTGCGGTGCCGGTCGCCCGGCGCTCGTATCGTTCACTCTAGCTTATAAACTCTTTTTGCCCTTGTCCGGCTCCGACGCCGCAACCGGCTTCGGCTCGGGGTTCTTCACCGGATAGAAGGTGTAGGACAATGTGATGGTGTTGGTGCCGTTCTGGTCGGCATCCTCCAGCATCGAAGGATCGACATAGAACACCACCGCCATGTCGCGCTTTTCGTGCGGCGCCATGGTCTGTTCGGTGAAGCAGAAACAGTTGATCTTGGTGAAGTACGCGCCCGTCGTCAGCGGCGTCACGTTGTAGCTCGCCTGTCCGGTGGTGGTGCGGTCGGACTGGTTGGTAACGGAATAATAGACGGTCGCCACTTCACCGATCTTGATATGGACTTCGTTCTGCTCGGGGACGAACTTCCACGGCAGCCCGCCCTGGATGTTGGAGTCGAACCGCACCGTCACGGAACGATTGGTGATATGCGTCGGCGCGGATTTCGCGACCTGGGTCGTGCCGGCGAAGCCGGTCGTGCGGCAGAACCAGTTGTAGAACGGCACCGCCGCATAGGACGCCCCGACCATCAACGCGACCACGAAGCCGCAAATCGTCGCAACCTTGACGTCGCGCGACATAAGAGGCTTGCGGGGAGGCGTGGTTGGCGTTTCGTTGCTCATGTCACATCGGCCTGATCAGAACAGCCGGCCCCTTGACCAGGGTGACGGCGAAAAACAGCACCACAAGGATTCCGAGCGCCAGCGCAATTGCGATCGAGCGTTCCCGCCGGCGGCGCTTTTGCGCATCCGTCAGTACGATCCCTTCTTCCTGGCCAGGCTCGTTGTCCATTCATCCCTACCAGACCATCGCGATGAGCGCGTTCGCGGCCGTCTCGAGAGGCAGCACCGCGAACAGCAGGAACAGGTACAGCAGCGAAAACTTGAACAGCGCCCGCGCCGCCTGCGTCGCCGGCTTGCCGGTGCGCTTGCGGTAGACGTCGATCGCAAACCACAGCATGCCCGCGCCGAGCGCGACCGAGGTGATGCCATAGGCCGGACCGAAATAGCCGAGCAGCCAGGGCGAGATCGCCACCGCCACCAGCACAACGGTGTAGAGCAAAATCTGCAGCCGCGTGGCGTCCGGTCCCGCCACCACCGGCAGCATCGGGATGTTGGCGCGGGCGTAATCGTCGGAGCGGAACAGCGCGAGCGCCCAGAAATGCGGCGGCGTCCACAGGAAGATGATGAGAAACAGGATGATCGGCTGCGGCGCAAGCGATCCGGTCGCGGCCGCCCAGGCGACCACCGGCGGCAGCGCGCCCGCGGCACCGCCAATGACGATGTTCTGCGCGGTCCACCGCTTCAGCCACATCGTATAGACGACCACGTAGAAGAAGATCGTGAAGGCAAGCAGCGCACCGGCCAGCCAGTTCACCAGAATGCCGAGCGTCGCCACCGAGAAGATCGCAAGCGTGGTGCCGAACGCGGCGGCCTCCGAGGAGGACATCCGGCCGCGCGGCAGCGGACGGTTGGCGGTGCGCGTCATCAGCGCGTCGATGTCGCGCTCGTACCACATATTCAGCGCGCCGGAGGCGCCGCCGCCGACCGCGATGCAGAGGATCGAGGTGATGGCGAGAACCGGATGCAGATGGCCCGGCGCGATCACGAGACCCACCAGCGCGGTGAACACGACGAGCGACATCACCCGCGGCTTCAGAAGCGCGATGTAGTCGGAAACACCCGCCTCAGAAACGATGAGGGGAGAATATTCGACCGAATGTTGCTCGACGACGGACAAGCTCGAACCACTCCTTGATAGACCCTATCCGCCACGGCAGCGCCATGGCGGAGAGGTTGCGCTGGCGCGCCGTGCCTTGCGGCACGGCTAGCGCGGATTACTGAATCCGAGGCAGCACCTCGAACTGATGGAACGGAGGCGGCGAAGTCAGCGTCCATTCCAGCGTCGTCGCACCCGCACCCCACGGATTGTTGCCGGCGACGCGCTTCTTCGCGAAGGCTTCGACGAGGCCGTAGAGGAAGATCAGCACGCCGAAGCCCGCGATGTAGGAACCGATCGACGACACCAGATTCCATCCGGCGAAAGCATCCGGATAATCGATGTAGCGGCGCGGCATGCCCGACAGGCCGAGGAAATGCTGCGGGAAGAACACGAGGTTCACGCCGATGAACATCACCCAGAAATGCGCCTTGGCGATGGTCTCGTTGTACATGTAGCCGAACATCTTCGGGAACCAGTAGTACCAGCCCGCGAAGATCGCGAACACGGCGCCGAGCGACAGCACGTAATGGAAGTGCGCGACGACGTAGTACGTATCCTGAAGCACGCGGTCGACGCCCGCGTTGGCCAGCACGACGCCGGTGACGCCGCCGACTGTGAACAGGAAGATGAAGCCGACGGCCCACAGCATCGGCGCCTTGAAGTCGATCGAGCCGCCCCACATCGTGGCGATCCACGAGAAAATCTTCACGCCGGTCGGCACCGCGATGACCATGGTCGCCGCGACGAAATAGGCCTGCGTCGAGGCGTTCATGCCCACCGTGTACATGTGGTGCGCCCACACGACGAAGCCGATGCCGCCGATCGCGACCATCGCGTAGGCCATGCCGAGATAGCCGAACACGGGCTTGCGCGAGAAGGTCGAGACGATCTGCGAGATCATGCCGAAGCCCGGCAGGATCAGGATGTACACTTCGGGATGACCGAAGAACCAGAACAGATGCTGATACAGGATCGGATCGCCACCACCGTCGGCCGCGAAGAACGAGGTGCCGAAGTTACGGTCGGTCAGCAGCATGGTGATCGCGCCGGCGAGAACCGGCAGCGACAGCAGCAGCAGGAACACGGTCACCAGCACCGACCAGACGAACAGCGGCATCTTGTGCATGGTCATGCCAGGCGCGCGCATGTTGAAGATCGTAGTGATGAAGTTGATCGCACCCAGGATCGAGGACGCACCGGCGAGATGCATCGACAGGATCACGAAGTCGACCGACGGGCCCGGATGGCCGGAGGTCGATAGCGGCGCGTACATCGTCCAGCCCGTACCGGCGCCGAGCGAACCCGGCTCGCCCTCGACGAAGGTGGAGATGATGAGCAGCGCGAAGGATGCCGGCAGCAGCCAGAACGAAATGTTGTTCATGCGCGGGAACGCCATGTCCGGCGCGCCGATCATCAGCGGCACCATCCAGTTGCCGAAACCGCCGATCATCGCCGGCATCACCATGAAGAAGATCATGATCAGGCCGTGCGAGGTCACGAACACGTTGTAGGTATGGTTCTGGGCGAACAGCTGGACGCCCGGATACATCAGCTCGATGCGGATCGCGATCGACATCGCACCGCCGATGAGGCCGGCGATGATCGCGAAGATAAGGTACATCGTGCCGATGTCCTTATGGTTCGTGGAATAGAGATACCGCCGCCACCCGGTGGGATGATCGTGCGCATGGTCATCATGGGCGTGATCGGTGTGGGCGGGAGTTGCAGCAGAGGAAGCCATTTCTCTAATCCTTTGAACTTCGCAGTTCGTAACCTTGCGGTTGCCTTCTCAGGTGTGACGCCGCGTCAGTGCGCGACAGCCTCGTTCGAGGCGAAAGTGCTGTTGCGGGCGGACGCAAACTTCTTCTGCGCGTCGGCGACCCATTTCTTGAATTCGTCTTCGGTGACGACACGGATGGCGATCGGCATGTAAGCGTGATCCTTGCCGCAAAGCTCGGAGCACTGGCCGTAGAACCAGCCGGTGTGCTCGGCCTTGAACCATGTCTCGTTGAGGCGGCCCGGAACGGCGTCGATCTTGATGCCGAACGCAGGCACCGCGAAGGAGTGGATCACGTCGGCGCCGATCACCTGAACGCGGACCACCTTGTTCACCGGCACCACCAGCTCATTGTCCACGGCCAGAAGGCGCGGCTGCTTGTCGGTGGCGAGCAGCGAATCGAATTCGAACTTGCCGTTATCGGGATAGGAGTAGGTCCAGTACCACTGCTTGCCGGTGGCCTTGATGGTGAGGTCCGACTTCGGAATGTCCAGCTCGCTGAACAGCAGGCGGAACGAAGGCACCGAGATGCCGACCAGGATCAGCACCGGGACGATGGTCCAGATCACCTCGATCAGGGTGTGATGCGTGGTCTTGGACGGGACCGGGTTGGCCTTGGAATTGAACTTGAAGATGACGATCAGGATGAGAACGAGAACGAAGAGGACAATGGCGGAGATCAGCCAGAGCAGGAAATTGTGGAACCAGGTAATGTTCTCCATGATCGGCGTCGCGGCCTTCTGGAGCTTGTACTCCCACTCCTGCGGCTGACCCATGATCTCGGCCGCCATTGCGGCGCTGCTCATGATAAAGGTCGCAGCGGCGACGCCAATCCCCATCAATCCGCGGCTCATCCGGCCCCTCGACAACTTCATGCCGCTCACGCTCCTATATCCATAGCTCTGAGAGCTTGCCGCTCGGCAAGCCTCTCTTCCCCGTCGCCATTCCTTTTAAGGCTGTCAGACCGCAATTAGAACGCGTCGAATTCCCGCTTCTCAAACCATAATTTCATGCCTACCGCAATGTACCTCATTCGCGAGCCAGCGTTGCGGAAATTGATCGCCGGAATCGGAGAAAAACCCAGTCTTTCCGGGGGCCCGGCCCTTCCTGCTGGCGGATTGTACGTTGCAGGCGCATGATCGTCCGTTGTAGGCAATCCGGGCGGTGCGGCGGTGGCCCGATTCGGCCGCTTTTCGCCTTGCGGTGCCTTTTATCGCCCTCAAGGCGCCGTCATTGCTCTGTCAATGACCTAAATCAAACGTCGACGGCCCGAAACGAACGAATGGCTCGAAAACCGACTGAGAAAGCGCCCGGAATGAAATTTTTCGACAAGCCCGGCATCCATGCCGCCCGCCTGCGGGGCCCTCTGTCAGCCCTTCTGCTCGTGGCCTGTGCCTTCAGCATCGGTTTTTCCACTCACGCTTCCGCGCAAGGCGCCGTCAAATCCGTCAGCGGCGACTGGCAGATCCGCTGCGACACTCCGGCGGGCGCCCAGAAGGAGCAATGCGCGCTGATTCAGAGCGTGGTCGCAGAAGACCGCGCCAATGCCGGCCTGACGGTCATCATTCTCAAAACGGCCGATCAGAAAAACAAATTGATGCGCGTGGTGGCGCCGCTCGGCGTGCTGCTGCCCTCGGGTCTCGGCCTGAAACTCGACGACAAGGATGTGGGCCGCGCCGGTTTCGTGCGCTGCCTGCCGAACGGCTGCGTCGCCGAGATCGTGATGGATGACAAGCTGCTCGACCAGCTCAAGACCGCGAAAACCGCGACATTCATCATTTTCGAGACACCCGAGGAAGGCATCGGCTTCCCGCTCAGCCTCAAGGGCCTGGGCGAAGGCTACGCCAAACTGCCGTAAGGCCCTCCCCCGCGCGGACACGGTACCCTATCTGTTGCCTTGCCGCCATCATTCAGCCTCGGCGGAAAAATTTAATGTTGCCGACGCGCGGAGCGCCCAGATGACCGAACCCCATTCCACCTCCCTGATCGAGCGCGCAGGCCTCGACCGCGACGATGTCCGCAAGGAGATCGTCCGCGGGCTTGAGGGCGCCGACGACGGCGAGTTGTTCATGGAGTATCGCCAGTCGGAAGGGCTCGCGTTCGACAACGGCCGCCTCAAGCAGGCGACCTACGACACCGCGCAGGGCTTCGGCCTCCGCGCCGTGAAAGATGACGCGGTCGGCTATGCCCATTCCTCGGACATGTCGCTGTCGGCGATCGCGCGCGCGGCCGACGCCGTACATGCGGTGCGCGGCGGCTATGCCGGCACGTTCGCAAGCCCCCCACCCCACACCAATGTGCGGCTGTACGGCGACGCCAATCCGCTCGACGGCGAAGCCTTCGAGACCAAGGTGAAACTGCTCGCCGAGATCGACGCCTATGTGCGCGAGAAGGACCCGCGCGTGCGACAGGTGTCGGTCAGCCTGGGCGCGACCTGGCAGGTGGTCGAGATCGTGCGCCCGGACGGCGAGAGCTATCGCGACATTCGCCCGCTGGTGCGCGTCAACGTCTCGGTAGTCGCGGGCTCCGGCGACCGGCAGGAAACCGGCAGCCAGGGTTATGGCGGCCGCGAGGGCTATGCCCGCTTCATCGAAACGAAAGCGTGGCGCAGCGCCGCCGATGCTGCGATCCGTCAGGCGCTGCTCAATCTGGAATCGGTCCCCGCGCCTGCGGGAGAGATGGATGTCGTGCTCGGCCCCGGCTGGCCCGGCGTGATGCTGCACGAAGCCGTCGGCCATGGGCTTGAGGGCGATTTCAACCGCAAGCAGACCTCGGCCTTCGCGGGCCTGATGGGCCAGCAGGTCGCGGCCAAGGGCGTCACCGTGGTCGATGACGGCACCATCGCTTCCAGGCGCGGTTCGCTGTCGATCGACGACGAAGGCACGCCGACCAGCAACACCATGCTGATCGAGGACGGCATTCTCGTCGGCTACATGCAGGACCGCCAGAACGCGCGGCTGATGAACATGAAGCCGACCGGCAACGGACGGCGCGAATCCTACGCCCATGTGCCGATGCCACGCATGACCAACACCTACATGCTGGCCGGCAGCCACGACCCGGCGGAGATTCTCGCCTCGGTGAAGAACGGCATCTATGCCGTGAATTTCGGCGGCGGACAGGTCGACATCACCTCGGGCAAATATGTTTTCCAGTGCACCGAGGCGTACCGGATCGAGAACGGCAAGATCGGCGCGCCGCTGAAAGGCGCGATGCTGATCGGCAACGGCCCGACCGACCTGCACCGCATCTCGATGGTCGGCAACGATCTCGAACTCGATGCCGGCATCGGCACCTGCGGCAAGAACGGTCAGGGCGTGCCGGTCGGGGTCGGCCAGCCGACCCTGCGGATGGATCGCATCACTGTGGGCGGAACGGGCGCATGACAACGACAACCACACCGGCAAAGCCGCAACGCGGCTGGGCGCGTGCACTCGGCGAGATCGCGGCGGCTTTCCTGATCGTGATGGCGGGAAAGGCGGCGCTGGCCGAGCCGTTTTATGTTCCCTCCGCTTCGATGGAGCCGACGCTGTTGATCGGCGATGCGCTGCTGGCATCGAAATTTCCTTACGGCTACGGCACCGCCTCGCTGCCGATGAACGTCTCGGTGCCGACCAGTTCACGGCTGTTCGGCAAATTACCCGAGCGCGGCGACGTCGTCGTATTCCGCTGGCCCGGCGACACCTCGCAGGCCTGGGTGAAGCGCGTGGTCGGCCTGCCCGGCGACCGCGTGCAGATGCGCGAGGGACGTCTCTGGCTCAACGGCAAGCCGGTGGAAATCACCGCCGACGGGTTCGGTAACGCCGAGAACGAAGATGGCGGCACCATCCCGGCAGCGCGCTACACCGAGACGCTGCCCGGCGGGCACAGCCACACCTTCTTCAAGCTGCGCACCCATGGCGCGCTCGACAACACTGAAGAAGTCACCGTGCCGCCCGGCAAGCTGTTCGTGATGGGAGACAATCGCGACAATTCCGCCGACAGCCGCGTGCCGGTCGCGGAGGGCGGCGTCGGGTTGCTGCCGGTCGATAATCTGGTCGGCCGTGTCGATACCGTGATCGGCTCGTGGGACATCGCCGCCAAGCGGCAGCCGATCTGGAACTGGCCGTCGGGCCTGCGCCTGTCGCGAACGTTTTCGTCGGTGCAGTAAGAGCGCGGGCTAGCGCACCACGCCGGAGATGAACCCCGGCTTGCGCCGCGGCGGCTTGATGCGGTCCTTCAGATAACAGCGCGCATCGCGTCCCGCATAACCGGGGCGCGCATAAGTCCATGCCCTGCAACGATGGTCGGCTTCGCATGCCGCCTTGCAATGATCGCCTTCGCTATCCGACGGGACTGACATGCTGCGATAGTCGCCACCATAGCGATCGGTCGCGATCTCCAGCTTGCGGTTGCGCAATTCGACCACACCGGCGCCGCGCACGCCCGAGACGCAGCAGGTGTCGGCGTAGCGGCGCGGCACGCTGCTCTTCAGCCAGCAGATCGCGCTGTTACGCTTGGCGGTCGGATAGTTGAAGCTCCACGAACGGCAGCGCCGGTCGCGCTCGCAGGCGAGCGCACAAGCGGCCGGATCGCCGCTCAACACTTCCGAATGCGCATAATCGCCGCCGGGACGATCGAAATTGGCCTGAGCTTGCGCGGACGACGGCAGGGCCACAATCATCAGCGCCGCAGCCACGGCGGCGATCGCCAGAAGCTGCACGGACAACAGGGGCAAATATCTGAAAGTGCGAAAATCAGACATGCAACATGACTTCCAGAAACCGGACCGGCATCGCTGGCGGTCCGCCGCCTTGTTATCCAAGCGCGGCTTTCCTGTATCGCAGATGAATGTCAGCGAACGTGCTGCGCTGCCGCGACGGCGAACCGTCGCGGACCCTCGATACCTCTAAAAAGCGTAGGCGTCATAAACTGGATCGACAGAGCCGTCCCAGACCCCATTAAATTTTGTCAACATTTCTTCCGCCGGCGTGCGGCCGGCGTCGATGATGCGATCGAGCGGCTCGAGGAATCGCGATTCATCGCGGCCCAGATGATCGACACGGGCGCGGCGGCGCAAGCCCGCATGCGCCAGCACAAGGCACTCTCGTGCGACTTCAAAAATGTAGCGGTTGCCGACCGGCGTCTTGAAGCCGAGGCGCGGCACGGCGTCGCGCATGGCTTGGCGTGTCGCGGTATCCCATTCCCGCACCAGATCCCAGGCCGCATCGAGGCTGGCGTCATCGTAGAGTAGGCCCGCCCAGAACGCGGGCAGCGCCGGCAACTGCTGCAACGGCACGCCGTCAGACCCGCGCATCTCGAGATAGCGTTTCAGCCGCACCTCAGGAAAGATCGTCGACAGATGGTTGGCCCAGTCCGACAGCGTCGGCTTCTGGTTCGGAAATTTTTCATTCCTGCCGTCGAAGAAATCGCGGAAGGATGAGCCCGAAACGTCGATGTAATCGTCACCGCGCTTGACGAAATACATCGGCACGTCGAGTGCGTAATCGACCCACCGCTCGAACCCCATGCCGTCCTCGAACGCCCATGGCAGCATACCCGCGCGCGCATTGTCGGTGTCGCGCCAGATTTCCGAGCGGAACGAGAGAAAGCCATTAGGCTTGCCTTCGGTGAAGGGCGAGTTCGCGAACAACGCGGTCGCAATCGGCTGCAGCGCCAGCGCGACGCGCAGCTTCTTCACCATGTCGGCTTCCGAGCAGAAGTCGAGATTGGCCTGCACGGTGCAGGTCCGGTACATCATGTCGAGACCGTAGCGGCCGACCTTCGGCATGTAGCGGGTCATGATTCCATAGCGGCCTTTCGGCATCGCCGGAATATCCGCGCGCGACCATGACGGCGTCATGCCAAGGCCGAGAAAGCCGATGCCGAGAGGCTCGGCGATCTCATGGACCTGCGCCAGATGCGCGGCCAATTCCACCGAGGTCTGATGGATGGTGTCGAGCGGCGCGCCGGACAATTCGAACTGCCCGCCCGGCTCCAGCGAAATCGCACCGCCGCCGGTGACATCGTAAAGACCGATGATGTTGCCGCGCTCATTGATCGGCTCCCAGCCGAGCAGAAGGCGCATGCCTTCCAAGAGAGCGCCGATGCCGCGCGTGCCTTCGTAAGGCACCGGACGATGGCCGTTCAGCGTGAACGGCGTCTTCTCGTGCTCGGTGCCGATCTTGAATTCGGATTTCGGCTTGATGCCTGCTTCGAGCCACCCAACCAGCGCATCGCGCGAG
>Ga0180223_1000979_pt1 | contig 26075 bp, 23 predicted proteins | sample eDN5th30CKraftOP_FD_151337 | JGI IMG/M metagenome (GOLD analysis project Ga0180223, IMG submission 151337) | Enriched Organic Plus compost microbial communities from Emeryville, California, USA - eDNA 5th pass 30_C Kraft OP (version 2) (version 2) ... | reverse complement strand
GCATGGTCGGCGCCGACAAGATCATCGGCATCGATCTCAATCCCGAGCGCGTCGCCATGGCGAAGAAATTCGGCATGACGCATTTCATCAATCCGGACGAGGTCGGCCGCGACAAGGTGGTGCAGGCCATTGTCGATCTGACCGGCGGCGGCGCCGACTTCTCGTTCGAATGCATCGGCAACACGCAGGTGATGCGTCAGGCGCTGGAATGCTGTCATCGCGGCTGGGGCGAATCGATCATCATCGGCGTCGCCGGCGCCGGCCAGGAAATCTCGACACGGCCGTTCCAACTCGTCACCGGCCGCGTCTGGAAGGGAACCGCCTTCGGCGGCGCGCGCGGCCGTACCGATGTGCCCAAGATCGTCGATTGGTACATGGAAGGTAAAATCAACATCGACGATTTGATCACGCACACCATGCCGCTCGACAAGATCAACGATGCCTTCGACCTGATGCACGAGGGCAAGTCGATCCGAAGCGTCGTTGTTTACTGATGTTTTGAAGCACGTGTGAGAAACGCGCGGCCGATGGCGGGGCCGCGCGTCAATTCACAGTCGTTTATACCGATAAGCCCTTTCGATGGAACTGCGGCAAAGCCGCGGCAGGCATCGCCATATTTCCAACCCGCGCGCATCCCATTATTGGCGCGTTCGCACCGCATGAAGCGCTGCATCGGTGGGTAATTCCCGTTCTTTCAGAAAGAAAGCACGCACTGCGCCTCCAGAAGGAGTCGGGGTGAGACGATTGGAGAAGAGCCGACATGCGGCAGCTGTTTCTGCCAGCGTGCGTCTGTTTGGTAACCTGGTCGGGCGCGACCAGTTCCGACGCCGGACTGACGCTCGAAGAATTCACCAGCAAGCGTCAGGTGTCCGGCAATATCGCCATCCCACAGGAAGAAACCGCGCGCGCGGTCGCTGCAATTCCGAGCGCGGAGACGCCACAGCCCGCGGCGGAGACTCCTGTGCCGGATCTCACCGAGCTCACCGCGTTCGTGCCCGATCTTGCCGCCGAATTTCCGGTGCCGTCGGGAGTCGTGATCAATAATGGCATTCCCGAAGGCATTCCGCTGCCGCCGCGGCCGAAGCCGGTCGTCGACCGCAGCGAGGAAGAGGTCTGTAATGTGCTGACCAGAGCGGCGCAGCAGAACGATGTGCCGGCGCCATTCTTCATCCGCCTGCTGTTCCAGGAAAGCCGGTTCCGGCCGGAAGTCGTCAGTCATGCCGGCGCAGAGGGCATCGCGCAGTTCATGCCCGTCACCGCGACCCAGATGGGGCTCGAAAATCCATACGATCCGGTGCAGGCGATTCCCGCTTCGGCGCGCTTGCTGCGCGATCTGGTGCGCCAGTTCGGCAATCTCGGCCTCGCCGCCGCGGCCTATAACGCCGGACCCAAGCGCGTCGCCGACTGGCTGGCCGCCAAGGGCAAATCAAAGCTGCCGGAAGAAACGCAAGGCTACGTCAAGACCATCACCGGCAGGCCTGTCGAGCATTGGAGTTCGGCGAGCGCGCGTCATCCGGCGCAGAAGCTGCCGGAGGAAGCGCCGTGCCAAAACGCCGCCGGATTGCTGGCCGCGGCCGGCCCGGATGAGTTGCCGCTGCCGATGGCCTCGCCGCTGCGCGCCAGCGTGAAGGTGGCCGACAAGGGCAGCGACAAGAAGAAGACCGACAAGGCGGAAGCAAAGACCGAGGCAAAAGCCGCGATCAAAGCGGATGCAAAGGCCGAAGCCAAAGCCGGCTCAAGCAAGCCTGACGTCAAGGCTCACGCAAAATCCGAATCGGCCAAGGACACGAAGCGCGAGAAGGTCGCGCAGCGCTGATCGGCGCAAAACATCGCATTGTCATCGTCCGCGAAGGCGGACGATCCAGCCCTTCCACTTTCACATCGTGCTTCGTCCTCCGCCTTCGCGGAGGACGAAAGCGTGACGCTACCACTCCTCGTAGATGATGCGCGGCGCGTAACGTGCCGGCGGACGCTCGATGACGATGACTCGGCGGCCGCGCGCGTCGTCAAAATCATCCGGACCGGGCAGCTGCTGCACGACGCGCGCGGCCGCATCGAGATCGCTGATACCATTCGACGCGCGGCTGCGCGGCGTGACATCGCGTGGCGGCGAACTGCGCGGCTCGGGCGTGACGCTGGCACTCTGCACGGCACCGGCCGTCAGGTCGCAAACCTTCCGGGGACCGCTATACGGCTGATAAGTGCAATCGGACGCCCGGAACGAACGATAGGCGCTGCTGCAGGCGTCGATAGCGCAGCTGTTCGCCGCGCTCGCATCGCCGCGCGGCTGATCGGTTTCATCTGCGGAAGAAGACGCAGCGCCTGTGGTCCACGCAACACCCGGCACGGTCGCCGGCTGCGTGGGCTCGGTCGCCGTGGCGACGTCATTCGGCTTCACATCGCCATTCGGCTTGCTATCCGCGACATCGGCGGGCGGCGGCAGATCCTTGCCCGGCGCGGCGGGATAGATCGGCGTCAACTGATTGTGCGGATCGCCGCGGCTGACATCCGCCGTCTTGCCGAGCGGAATCTGCCTCACTGGCGCGGTTGCGGCGATGCGCGGCTTGGTCGCGTCGATATCGGGCGCGGTCGCAAGATTGACGCTGAGCGCCAGTGTTCCCGCGGCGATGACCAGCGCAATGGCGTAGACCAGAAATGGCATGATCGCTCCCGCGTTCGCCTCTGTCGCAAACGCGGGTAAGAAAGGCTTGTTCCTGTCGAGATGGATCAGTCCGGCGCGGAACTCTTACTTCTCGCAATAACGCCGGGGACCTTCGAGCGGCTGATAGGTGCAATCGGCGGCGCTGAAGGAAATGTAGGCTTCCGAACAGGCGGCGATGTTGCAGGTCGCCTGCGCGCGGATATCCGATCGCGGCGCACTGGCGGCGGCCGGCGGCGTGCCGCGTGTGCAGAGCCGGCGCGGTCCGTCGCTCGGCTGATAGGTACAATCGGACGCGGTGAAGGAACGATAGGCGCGTTCACAGGCCTGGATATCGCAGAGCGGCACGGCCGCGGTGGCCGGCTCGGCGGGCGGCGGCTCGGGCGCGACCAGCGGCGCCGGTTCGGGCGCGATGGCGGCAACGGTTGGCGTCGGCGAAGCGGGCTGGGCCGGCACGACGGCAACCGGTGCGGATGACACGGCCTTGCCCGCAGTCTCAACCGGCTGGCTCGCCGCTATGGCAACGTCCGCAGGTTTTGTAGCAGCCTGCTGCACGGCCGGCGGCGGTGGCGGCGCGGCGGCGCGCAACTGGTACGGGCTCGCCGGCATCGGCGTCATCGGCGCCGACATCCATTCGACGCCGAACACGACGCTGCCCGCCGAGATCACCAGAACGATGAATGCCACTAGATACTTCATGGACCGCCGCGCCCCGACCGGGGTCTTGATGGAATTATGTCCGCAATATAGTGAGACCGGGGCACGGTTGAAAGAGGCGATTTCCTAGGGAAATCAGAGACTTTTGCCGGAACTCGGCGGATGACGGGCCTCAAGGGCTTGTGCTAGATAGCCGCTCCATTCCCCGCCGCTTCCCGAAAAGCCATGTCGCAAACGCCCTCGCTCAGTTCTTTCCGCCGCATCGTCATCAAGGTCGGCTCGTCGCTGCTGGTCGATTCCGAGGCCGGCGAGCTCAAGCGCGCCTGGTTGGCCTCGCTGGTCGACGATATTGCGAAGCTGCACGGCGAGAAGCGCGACGTGCTGGTGGTGTCGTCCGGCGCCATCGCCTCGGCGCGGGCGACCTTGAGGCTGCCGCGCGGCGCGCTGCGGCTGGAGGAAGCGCAGGCCGCCGCCGCGGTCGGGCAGATCGCGCTGGCGCGATCGTGGTCGGAGACCTTGAGCGCGCACGGCATCACCGCGGGGCAGATCCTCTTGACGCTCACCGACACCGAGGAGCGCCGCCGCTATCTCAATGCCCGCGAGACCATCGACAAGCTGCTCGAATGGCGGGCAGTGCCGGTGATCAACGAGAACGACACCGTCGCCACCACCGAAATCCGCTACGGCGACAATGATCGCTTGGCCGCGCGCGTCGCCACCATGGTGAGTGCGGATCTCTTGGTGCTGCTGTCGGATATCGACGGGCTCTACGACAAGCCGCCGGCGCCGGGCAACGGCGCCAAACTCATTCCCGTGGTGCCGCGCATCACCGCCGAAATCGAAGCCATGGCCGGCGCGTCCGGCTCGGAACTGTCGCGCGGCGGCATGGTCACCAAGATCGAGGCCGGCAAGATCGCCACCACCGCGGGCGTGCACATGGTCATCGCATCGGGCCGCGTCATGCACCCGCTCAAGGCCATTGCCGAGGGCGGGCCCTGCACCTGGTTCCTGACGCCGGCCAATCCGGTGACGTCGCGCAAGAAGTGGATCGCCGGCTCGCTGGAACCACGCGGCGCGCTGCATATCGATGACGGCGCGGTGAAGGCGCTGCGCACCGGCAAGAGCCTGTTGCCGGCGGGCGTGAAGAAGGTCGAAGGCGATTTCGGCCGCGGCGACGCGGTGATCCTGCGCGGCCCCGACGGCGCCGAAGTTGGCCGCGGGCTCGTGGCCTACGATGTCGCCGACGCCGAGAAGATCATCGGCCACTCATCGGCCGACGTGCTGTCCATCCTCGGCTTCACCGGCCGCACCGTGATGGTGCACCGGGACGACCTCGTGATGGGCGGCGGCCTATAGCCGCTCAGTGGCCGCGCTTGCCCCGGACGCGGTCACTAGTGACCGCGCTTGCCCTTGATGCGGGCGCGGCGGCCGGCAGGCGCCGACTTCTGCGGCGCGGGCCGTTTCGGCAGGCGCAGCTTCGTGCCATCCGGAAATTCGATGAAGCGCGTGGGCACCTGGCCGGGGCGACCCTCGATGACGTATTTGGTGCCGACCGGGAAACGCTCCGGCAGGCGCTGGGTACTGGTCGGCATCGCATCCTCCATGCGCCAGGCCCGAAAACGCAACAAAAGGCCCGCGCGGTTGGTCAGGAACGTTGACGGAACAATATGTAGGCCCCTTGATCGGTTTCGCCGCGCGGCCGGTTATCCTCGTTATCCCCGCCGTCCCCAGCGCGGAATGCAGTTCACGTCCTTTCAAGCCCATCTCGCCGTATCGGACTTGACGTGGTAGGAATGCCTCCCGCGCTCCCGACATGGGTATCGGGGTAGTTGGGATTATTGCCGGGTTTGCTGCCGATGACCGCGCCTGCACGCGCCCTTGAGGGCATGAAAGCCATTGACGGAACTGCCGATTCAGTCGGCCTCCCGGAGCTGATGGCGACGGTCGGCCGGTCCGCCCGCGCCGCCGCGCGCGCTCTCGCCCGCGCTCCCGCGGAGCAGAAGAACCGCGCGCTCACCGCCATGGCTGCGGCGATCCGCGCATCCAAGGCCGCGATCCTCGCCGCCAATGCTGAGGATGTCGCCGAGGCGCGTAACAGCGGCATGACGGGCGCCATGCTCGACCGCCTCGCCCTCACCGAGAAGAACATCGAAGACATCGCCGCCGGCATCGAGGTGGTGCGCGATCTGCCTGACCCGGTCGGCGCCGTCATGGATTCATGGACGCGGCCGAACGGCCTCACCATCGAGCGCGTGCGCGAGCCGCTCGGCGTCGTCGGCATCATCTACGAGAGCCGCCCCAACGTCACCGCCGATGCCGGCGCGCTGTGTCTCAAGGCCGGCAATGCCGCGATCCTGCGCGGCGGCTCCGACTCGACGCATTCCAGCCGCGCCATCCACGCCTGCCTGGTGCAGGGTCTGCGCGACGCCAACCTGCCTGAGGCCGCGATCCAGCTCGTGCCGACGCGCGACCGCGCCGCGGTCGGGCTGATGCTGACCGGCCTCGACGGCAATCTCGACGTCATCGTGCCGCGCGGCGGCAAGGGCCTGGTCGCCCGCGTGCAGGCGGAGGCGCGCGTGCCGGTGTTTGCGCATCTGGAAGGCGTCAATCACGTCTATGTCGACAAGGCCGCCGACCTCGCCATGGCCAGGTCGATCGTGCTCAATGCCAAGATGCGGCGCACCGGCGTCTGCGGCGCGGCGGAGACGCTGCTGGTCGATCGCGCTGCCGCTTCAACGCACCTCAAACCCTTGATCGAGATGCTGATCGACGCCGGCTGCGAAATCCGCGGCGATGCCACCGTGCAGGCCGTCGACAAACGCGTCAAACCCGCGACCGACGACGACTGGAAGACCGAATATCTCGACGCCATCATCACCGCCGGCGTTGTGAACGGCGTCGATGACGCCATCGACCACATCGAGCGTTACGGCTCGCATCACACCGACGCCATCGTCACGTCCGATCAGGCGGCGGCCGACAAATTCCTGGCGCAGGTCGATTCCGCCATCGTGCTGCACAATGCCTCGACACAGTTCGCCGACGGCGGCGAGTTCGGCTTCGGCGCCGAGATCGGCATTGCCACCGGCCGCCTGCATGCGCGCGGACCGGTCGGCGCCGAGCAACTCACCACTTTCAAGTACCGCATCCGCGGCACCGGCCAGACGCGTCCGTGACATCGTGAATTTGCCGCCGCCCGCGCAGCAGCGCCTGCCCGCCATCGAGCGGATCATCCCGCCCCATGCTCCCGGCATGCGCATCGGCCTGTTCGGCGGCACCTTCGACCCGCCGCACCGCGCCCATCTCGACGCCTGCCTCCTGGCGATGAAGCGCCTCAAGCTCGACCGCGTCTGGTGGCTGGTCACGCCCGGCAATCCGCTGAAGAACACGTCGGGGCTCGCCCCGCTCGCCGAACGCATGGCGGCGGCGCGCGAGCTTGCGGACCATCCGCGCATCGACATCACCGGCATCGAGGCCGTGATCAACACGCGCTACACCTTCGACACCATCGAGTGGTTGATCGCGCGCTGTCCGCGCGTGCGCTTCGTCTGGATCATGGGCGCGGACAACCTGCGCCATTTCCACCGCTGGCAGAAATGGCGCGCCATCGCCGAGCTCATTCCCATCGTCGTGGTCGATCGGCCGGGACCGAGCCTCTACGCCTCGAACAGCACCGCCGGCCAGGCGCTGTCCCAGTTCCGTATTCCCGAAATTGCCGCAAGCTCCCTGCCCAGCCGCCGGCCGCCGATCTGGACCTATCTGCACGGCCTGAAGTCGGGTCTGTCCTCGACTGCCTTGCGGGCCCTGCGCGACAAACCCAAGGCAACCGCGGAACCGGCCAGGAAAGAGGCGCCGGCCGACGCGGCGCCCAAGACGGTGGCGAAAACCGCGACACGAAAGTCCGCTGGCAAAAAGAAATCGCGCGCCCAAGGCAGCAAGACGGCCGGTAAAAAGAAGACGGCAGCCAAAAAGAAGGCCAGCTTGAAAACGGCTTCTCCGCGCCGGGCCAAATCGCGCAAGGCCGCTGCCAAGGCAACCGGCACCGCCAAGCGCAGCAAACAGCCCGCCTCACGCCGCAAGACTTCCCGGAAACGCGCGAAATAGTTAGTCTGACGACAATGGCAAAAGCAAAGACCACCCGCTCCCAATCGAAGTCCGCCGGTAAGGCGAAAAAGCCCGCCCCCAAATCAGGCGCCGGCAAAAAAGCTGCGGGCAAAAAAGACACGAGCAAGAAGAGCGCCAAAGCCGGGAACAAGCTCAGCCCGCGCGCGCTGGCGAAAGCCTCGGTGAAGCCGTCCAAGCCGCCGGCGCTAAAGCCGGCGAAACCGAAGGCGCCAAAGCTTGATGACAAGACGCTCAAGTCGATCCTGCATAGCCTCAATGAGATGAAGGCCGAGGACACGGTGGTGATCGACCTGTCCGACAAGTCGTCGATCGGCGAAACCATGGTGGTAACCACCGGCCGCTCGAACGTGCATCTGCAGGCCATCGCCGATCGAGTGATCAAGGATCTGAAAGCCGCCGGCGTGACCGGCATCGCCGTCGAAGGCCTGCGCCAGGGCGACTGGGTCGTCATCGATACAGGCAGCGTGCTGGTTCACGTCTTCCGCCCGGAAGTGCGCGCCTTCTACGGCATCGAGAATATGTGGAGCGCGTGAGCGCGATCCGTCATCCTGAGGTGCGAGGCTGCGCAGCAGCCGAGCCTCGAAGGACGACGGCCCCGGCACCTCGACCGCGCGAGTTCTGAACTATGCGCATCATCGTCGCCGCCATCGGCCGCCTCAAGGGCCCGGAGTCCGAACTCGCCGAACGTTACGCCAAACGGGCGACGCAGAGCGGCCGGGCACTCGGTTGGAAGTCGGTCGAGGTCATCGAAATTCGTGAAAGCCGCGCCGACGAGGCGATGAAGCGCATGCTCGAGGAATCGATCGCGCTCGCCAACATCATCCCGCAAGGCGCAGCAGTGGTGCTGCTCGACGAGAAAGGCGACGCGCTCGGCAGCCAGGCTTTCGCCACCGAGCTGGCGACCTGGCGCGAGAACAACAAGCCGGCCGTTGTCTTCATGATCGGCGGCGCCGATGGATTGGCGGCGAGCCTACGCGACAAGGCCGACCTTCGTTTGTCCTTCGGCAAGGCGACCTGGCCGCATCAGCTCGTGCGCGCGATGGTGCTGGAGCAGATCTACCGCGCGACGACGATTCTCTCAGGGCATCCGTACCATCGGGTGTAGCCCTTCTCGTCGGCCCCGCCTCCTCTCTTCCGTCTCATTTTCCCGCCACAACACCCCGCGAAAATGCACTTGCCGCCAACCCCCGCGGGCGTAACGTGACGACGATGACTGCTTCACGCCGCGCCATTGATTCGCGCCGTCTGCGCCGGGCGGCGTTCGGCTGCGCGCAAATCCTGATTTTGTCGGTGATGTTGCCGGGCGCCGCGCTGGCGCAGACCGCAGCCCCCGCCATCGATAAATCGCAGGCGCTCGATCAACTCAAGGCGCGCGACCAGGAACTCGAGGCGGCGCGCGAGAAGCAGCGCCAGTCCGCCGAAGCCGAAGCCGCGCTCAAGCGCGAGATCGAAGACCTCTCCGCCGACCGCCGCAAGCTGGCGCAGGATCTCATCGACACCGCGGCGCGGACGCGCGCCACCGAAGCCAAGATCGAGGCGACGCAGCAGCGTCTGGAACCGCTGGCCGCGCGCGAAGCGGCGGTGCGCAGGTCGATCGACGACCGCCGCGCCGTGATCGGCGAAGTGCTGGCAGCGCTGCAGCGTATCGGCCGCCGGCCGCCGCCGGCGCTGATCGCCAGCCCCGAGGACGCGCTGCAGGCGGTCCGCACCGCGATGGTGCTCGGCGCGGTGCTGCCGGACATGCGCGGCAAGGTCGATGCGCTGGCCGCCGACCTCACTGAGCTGCTGAACCTGCGCAAAAGCATCACCGCCGAAGGCGAACGGCTCAAGGCCGAGATCGCCTCGCTCGACAAGGACCGTGCCCGCATCGCCGCGCTCACCGACGAGCGGCAGAAGCAGCAGAGCGAACGCGAGCAGGCGCTCGCGGCGGAACGCGCCAAGGCCGCCGAACTGGCCCGCCAGACCGGCGATCTCAAGGATTTGATCGCCAAGCTGGAGGCCGGCCTCGACCCCGCCGTCCGCGAGGCGCGAGAGGCCGCGCGCAGCGACAGCAGGCCTGCACTGTCGGCATATCGCGACCCGGGCCGCCTTGCGCCGGCGGTCGCCTTCGCCTCGCTGCGCGCTCAGGTTCCGATGCCCGTTAACGGCGTCAAATTGCGCAATTTCGGAGCACCCGACGGTAACGGGGGAACGGAAAAAGGCCTCACTGTGGCGACCCGCGCCGGAGCCCAGGTCACCGCCCCGGCCGACGGCTGGGTGGTCTATGCCGGACCGTTCCGCTCCTATGGACAACTATTGATACTGAATGCCGGCGGCGGGTATCATATATTGCTTGCTGGTATGGATCGGATATCAGTCGATTTAGGGCAGTTCGTGCTGGCCGGAGAACCTGTGGCGGTTATGGGGTCCGGCTCTCATATCGCCGCAATTCTGGCGTCAGGTTCCAGCCAACCGGTGCTCTACATCGAGTTTCGTAAGAACGGGACCCCCGTTGATCCAGGCCCATGGTGGGCGGCTGGCGAAGGCGAAAAGGTTCGCGGATGATGCGCAAGACTTCCCTGATTCTGCTTGGTGCCGCGGCAGGTGCCGCGCTGACGCTTGTGGCCGTCCAGCCGCGAGCGGTCTTCTTCGGCTCCAGCGCCAGGGCGGCAGTGGCCGACACCTACAAGCAGCTCAATCTGTTCGGCGACGTGTTCGAGCGCGTGCGCGCCGACTATGTCGAGAAGCCGGACGACACCAAGCTCATTGAGAATGCCATCAACGGCATGCTCACCAATCTCGATCCGCACTCGAGCTACATGGACCCCAAGAGCTTCCGCGACATGCAGGTGCAGACGCGCGGCGAGTTCGGTGGCCTCGGCATCGAGGTCACGATGGAAGACGGCCTGATCAAGGTCGTGTCGCCGATCGACGATACGCCTGCCTCGAAGGCCGGCGTGCTCGCCAACGATCTCATCACCAAACTTGACGACGATCAGGTGCAGGGCCTTACCCTGAGCCAGGCGGTCGAGAAGATGCGCGGCGCGCCCAACAGCAAGATCCGTCTCACCATTATTCGCAAAGGCGCCGACAAGCCCATCGAGGTGACGTTGACTCGCGACATCATTCGCGTGCGCCCGGTCAAGACCGAGGTGAAGGGCGAGGACATCGGCTACATCCGCATGACCCAGTTCAACGAGCAGACCACCGACGGCTTGAAGAAGGGCATTGCCGAGATCAAGTCGAAGATCGCAGGCGACAAGCTCAAGGGCTACGTGCTCGACCTGCGTAACAATCCGGGCGGCCTGCTCGATCAGGCGATCTCGGTGTCGGCGGCGTTCCTCGACAAGGGCGAGATCGTCTCGACCCGCGGCCGCAACGCCGAAGAGACCCAGCGCTTCAACGCGCGCGGCGGCGACCTTACCGGCCACAAGCCGGTGATCGTGCTGATCAATGGCGGCTCGGCCTCGGCGTCGGAAATCGTGGCCGGCGCCCTGCAGGACCACAAGCGCGCCACTGTTCTCGGCTCGCGTTCGTTCGGCAAGGGCTCGGTGCAGACCATCATCCCGCTCGGTTCCGGCAACGGTGCGCTGCGTCTGACCACAGCCCGCTACTACACGCCGTCCGGCCGCTCGATCCAGGCCAAGGGCATCACCCCGGACATCGAGGTGCTGCAGGACGTGCCGGAAGACATGAAGGCGCGCGGCGACAGCAAGGGCGAAGCCTCGCTGCGCGGCCACCTCACCGGCGACCCGGGCAAGGAACAGACCGGCTCGCAGTCGTTCGTGCCGAAGGAAGAAAAGGACGACAAGGCGCTCAAGATGGCGGTCGACCTGCTGCGCGGCGTCCAGGTCAATTCGGCCTTCCCGCCGAGCGCCAAGACGGCGATGCCGAACTAACGATCCGGCGACCGGATCGAACCGAAGGGCGGCCTCAGGGCCGCCCTTTTTCGTTGTCCGGCGCAGCGCCCCTAAACGGCTGCGGCGCGTTAAGAATTGGCCTTTTCCCTGCGTGATAGACTGTGTCGATGATTCGCGAAGGCACCGCCGGCGAGGATACGGGCCGTGGAATCGGATGATCTGAACGCCCCGCTCGGCCAGGACAAACCGAAAAGTCGCCTGCCGAAGCTGCCCGTACCGGCGCCGCAGCTCGTGGCCGCCGTGCTGGCGCTGGGCGGCATTGTCGTTGCCGGCTGGGCCATGGTCGCCACCGATCCGCTCGGCGGCGAGCCGATGGCTGTCGTGTCGACCAAACTCGACCCCGCCGCCGATGGCGGGACCACTAACGCCGGCCGCGAGCAGTCTCGCGTGGAGGGGCCCGGCGGCGGCGCGGTCGCGCGCATTCCCGATGCCGCCAAAGCCCCGGACGGCGGCAGGACCGTCACCATCATCGACGGTTCCAGCGGCAAGCGTCAGGAAGTCGTCATTCCCGGCACTGGTACGCCCGACAGCGCCGACCAGGCGATGGCCAAGGCGATCGACGGCAAGGGTTCGGACGGCAAGCGAGGCGCGGCGGCGCCCGGTCGGCCGGAGATCAAGGCCGATATCGACCCCGCCAAGCTCGCCGAGAAGGGCCGCTACGGCATCATTCCGAAGATCGGCCCCGATGGCGCCAGGCCGTCCGCCGTATTCGCCCAGGCACGGCCCCTGCCGCCAGCGCTGAAAGACCGGCCGCGCATCGCCATCATACTGACCGGCATGGGCATCAGCGCTTCGGGCACGGCCGATGCCTTCACGCTGCCGGCGTCGGCGACTTTCGCGCTGGCGCCTTACGCGGTCGATGTCGCCCGCCTCGCCGAGCGCGCCCGCGACGAAGGCCACGAGGTGCTGCTGCAGGTGCCGATGGAGCCGTTCGAGTATCCCGACAACGATCCCGGCCCGCAGACGCTGCTGACGTCGCTGACACCGGAGCAAAACATCGACCGCCTGCACTGGCTGATGAGCCGCATGCAAGGTTATGTCGGTGCCGTGAGTTTCATGGGAGCCCGTTTCCTCACCGCCGAACCCGCGCTCGCGCCGGTGCTGAGCGAGACCGCCAAGCGCGGGCTGATCTTCGTCGATGGCGGCGCCTCGCAGCGCAGCGTCGCCGGGCAGCTCGCCGCCGCGCGCAACATGGCCTTCGCCAAGGCCGATATCGTCATCGATACGGTGCCGACGCCGGTCGAAATCGAGCGGGCGCTGGCGCGGCTGGAGATCGTCGCGCGCGAAGGCGGCACCGCCGTCGGCATCGCCAATGCGCAGCCGGGCACCATCACCCGCATCGCCGAATGGATGGCCAAGGTTGAAAGCCGCGGCTTCGTGCTGGTGCCGATCTCGATGATCGTGGCGAAGACGAAGTCGTCTTGAACCCTCGCCGCGCCGGCGGCATATAGCGCGGCATGACCGACATCCCGCAGACGACCTACGACTCCCTACCCTATCGGCCCTGCGCCGGCATCATGGTGCTCAACCGCGCCGGGCTCGTCTTCGTCGGCCGACGCAAGGGCGGCCCCGAACATGTCGACGCCACGCATGTCTGGCAGATGCCGCAAGGCGGCATCGACGAAGGCGAGGATCCGTATCAAGGCGCGCTGCGCGAACTCTACGAAGAGACCAGCATCAAGTCGGTCGAGAAGCTCGACGAGATTGTCGACTGGCTCGCCTACGACATCCCGCGCAACATCGTCGGCGAGGCGTGGAAAGGCCGATACCGCGGCCAGAAGCAGAAATGGTACGCGCTGCGCTTTACCGGCAGTGACAGCGAGATCGACATCGCACATCCCGGCGGCGGCCATCACAAACCGGAATTCATCGACTGGCGCTGGGTCGAGATGAAAGCGCTGCCCGACCTCGTGGTGCCGTTCAAACGGCCGATCTACGAGCAGGTGGTGGCGTCGTTTTCGCGCCTCGCCTGAAGGTTTCAGACGCCTGCGAGGCATTACGCCGCACCACGACGTCCTTTGAAAGCCCCGATCGGTTCCTAACTCCCCGGCTGGTTTAAACGAGGGAGAACCGATGTTCGACGCGAAAAGCCTGCTCGACCAGTTCATGGGTGGGCAAAATCAGGGCGGTCATCAAGGCGGGCAAGGCCAGCAAGGTTTTGGCCGCGGCGCATTCGGCCAGGGCGGCGGCGATCTGCTGCAGCAGGCCGGCAACATGCTCGGCGGCTTCGGCGGCGGCGCGCTGACCGGCGGTATTGCCGGGCTGCTGCTCGGCTCCAAGAAGGGCCGCAAGCTTGCCGGCAATGCGCTCGCCTATGGCGGCATGGCAGTCGCCGGCGCTCTGGCCTATCGCGCCTATCAGAATTACCAGGCCGGCAAGCAGGCCTCGCCCGCCGCCGCCGCCGAGGTGCCCCTACTGCCGCCGCCGACCAATACCCCGTTCAATCCGGTGCAGGAGGCCGACCAGCAGTCGCTGGCACGCAACCTGCTGCGCGCCATGATCGCGGCGGCCAAGGCCGACGGCCATATCGACGCCGCCGAACAGGCCAACATCTTCGCGCAGATGGACAAGATGAATGTCGGCGCCGAGGACAAGGTCTTCGTCATGGACGAGCTGCGCGCGCCGCTCGACGTCGATGCGGTGGCGCGCTGCGCGCGCACGCCGGAAGAGGCCGCCGAGCTTTACACCGTATCGCTGCTGGCGATCGACGTCGATAACCCGTCGGAGCGCGCTTATCTGGCGCTGCTTGCGGCGCGACTCAATCTCGACGACAAGCTGGTCGCTCATCTGCATGCGACCGTCGAAGGCGCGCTGGAGCCGGTAACGGCGACGGCGTAGGGATTACGTCATCAAAAAAAACGCCGCCGGACATCTCCGGCGGCGTTTTCAATTTCAGATCGCGCGTCGCTTAGTGCGCAGCGGTGCCGATCAGATGACGATCGACTTCCTTGAAGTGATCGAGCCGCGTGATGAGCTTGTCGAGCTCGTTGCCCTGCTCCATCTTCGCGGTCTGCTGCTCGAGCTCGGCGATGCGGGCGGCAATGACCGCGCGATCGAAGTCCTTCACCGCATCGGCGGTGTCGGCGAGCACGGTGAGGCCCTTGTCGGAGACTTCGGCAAACCCACCAAGTACGACGATTTTCTGCTGAGCGCCTGCGGCGAACACCGTCATGATTCCCGGACGCAGCGTGGTGACCAGCGGCGCGTGCCCTTCCATCACGCCGAAGTCGCCTTCGGCGCCGGGAAGATCGACCTGAGTCACCTCGCCGGAGAAGACGAGTTTTTCAGGCGACACGAGTTCGAAATGCAGAGCCATCGACTTAACTTACCTTGAGCGGGTTGCTTAAGCAGCTTCGGCCGCGAGCTTCTTGCCCTTCTCGACCGCCTCTTCGATGTTGCCGACCATGTAGAAGGCCGCTTCCGGCAGATGGTCGTACTTGCCTTCCACCAGGCCCTTGAAGCCCTTGATGGTGTCCTGCAGGTCAACCAGCTTGCCCGGCGCGCCGGTAAACACTTCGGCGACGTGGAACGGCTGCGACAGGAAGCGCTCGATCTTGCGGGCGCGGGCCACCGTCAGCTTGTCCTCTTCCGACAGTTCGTCCATGCCCAGAATGGCGATGATGTCCTGCAGCGCCTTGTAGCGCTGCAGCACCTGCTGCACCGAACGGGCCACCGCGTAGTGCTCTTCACCGACGACCAGCGGCGAGAGCATGCGCGACGTCGAGTCGAGCGGGTCCACCGCCGGATAGATGCCCTTGGCGGCGATGTCGCGCGACAGCACGGTGGTGGCGTCAAGATGCGCGAACGAGGTCGCCGGCGCCGGGTCGGTCAAGTCGTCGGCCGGCACGTAAATGGCCTGCACCGAGGTGATCGAACCCTTGGTGGTGGTGGTGATGCGCTCCTGCAGCGCGCCCATGTCGGTCGCGAGCGTCGGCTGATAACCCACCGCCGAAGGAATACGGCCGAGCAGCGCCGACACTTCCGAACCGGCCTGGGTGAAGCGGAAGATGTTGTCGACGAAGAACAGCACGTCCTGGCCCTGATCGCGGAAGTATTCCGACAGGGTGAGACCGGTGAGACCGACGCGGGCGCGGGCGCCTGGCGGCTCGTTCATCTGGCCGAACACGAGGGCGCACTTGGAGCCTTCGCCGCCGCCCTTCTTGTTGACGCCCGATTCGATGAACTCGTGATAGAGGTCGTTGCCTTCGCGGGTACGCTCGCCGACGCCGGCGAACACCGAGTAACCGCCGTGGGCCTTGGCGACGTTGTTGATCAGCTCCTGGATGAGCACGGTCTTGCCGACGCCGGCGCCGCCGAACAGGCCGATCTTGCCGCCCTTGGCGTAAGGCGCGAGCAGGTCGACGACCTTGATGCCGGTGACGAGGATCTGCGCTTCGGTCGACTGGTCGGTGTATTTCGGCGCGTCGGCGTGAATCGGCATCTTGGTTTCCGACTTCACCGGGCCGGCTTCGTCGATCGGCTCGCCGATAACGTTGATGATGCGGCCGAGCAGGCCCGGGCCGACCGGAACGGCGATCGGCAGACCGGTGTCGGTCACTTCCTGACCGCGGACCAGACCTTCGGTGATGTCCATCGCGATGGTGCGGACGGTCGATTCACCGAGATGCTGCGCCACTTCGAGCACCAGGCGGTTGCCGCCGTTGTTGGTCTCGAGCGCGTTCAGAATCGCCGGCAGATAGCCTTCGAACTGCACGTCGACGACCGCGCCGATGACCTGCGTGATCTTGCCCGACTTGTTGGAACCAGCCTTTGTCGCCATGTTCGGTCCTCTTACTCTCTATTCGTGCGCGCTTAGAGCGCTTCGGCGCCGGAGATGATCTCGATGAGTTCTTTCGTGATCATGGCCTGGCGCGTGCGGTTGTAGGTAATGGTCTGCTTGCGGATCATGTCGCCGGCGTTGCGGGTCGCGTTGTCCATCGCCGACATCTGCGCGCCGTAGAACGAAGCGTTGTTCTCGAGCAGCGCGCGGAAAATCTGGGTCGCCACATAGCGCGGCAACAGGTCGCCGAGGATTTCCTCTTCCTCGGGTTCGTATTCGTAGGGCGCGAGCGCCGCCGCCGGCTTCGAGGCATCGAACTTCGGCGGAATGATCTGCTGCGCGGTCGGGACCTGCGAAATCACCGACTTGAACTCGGCATAGAACAAGGTGGCGATGTCGAACTCGCCGCGCTCAAACATCGCCAGAACCTTGTCGGCGACCTGCGAGGCATTGACATAGCCGAGCGTGCGCACGCCGCGCAGCTCCATACGGTCAACGATGAGCTTCTCGTAGTTGCGGCGGAGCTGCTCGTAGCCCTTCTTGCCGACGGTCAGGATCTTGACCGTCTTGCCTTCGGACTGCAGCCGGTTGATGTGCTCGCGCGCCAGACGCACGATCGACGAGTTGAATGCGCCGGCAAGGCCGCGTTCGCCGGTCGCGACGATCAGCAGATGCACCTTGTCGGAGCCGGTGCCGGCCAGAAGCTTCGGCGCGCCTTCGGCGCCGGCCATGCCGGAGGCGATGTTGCCCAGCGCCAGATCCATGCGTTCGGCATAGGGCCGCGCGGCTTCCGCCGCCGCCTGCGCACGGCGCAGCTTCGAGGCCGCGACCATCTGCATAGCCTTGGTGATCTTCTGCGTCGCCTTCGTCGCGGCGATGCGGACGCGCATGTCCTTGAGTGACGCCATGTCTCTTCGGCTCTCTCGGTCTTTTTACTTCGTCATGCCCGGCCTTATGCCGGGCATTCACGTTTTGCTTCGGATCGCCTTAAGCGAACGACGCCGCGAACTTCTCGACCTGCTCCTTGAGCTTCTTCTCGGTGTCGCCCGACAGGTCGTTGGTCTTGCGGATGTCCTCGAGAATGGTCTTCTCGCCGCGCAGCACCGACAACAGGCCGTTCTCGAACTTGCGCACCGAACCGAGGTCGAGCTTGTCGAGATAGCCGTTGGTGCCGGCCCAGATCACGACGACCTGCTCTTCCATCTTCAGCGGCGAGAACTGCGCCTGCTTGAGGAGCTCGGTCAGACGCGAGCCGCGGGCGAGCAGACGCTGCGTGGTGGCGTCGAGGTCGGAGCCGAACTGCGCGAAGGCCGCCATTTCGCGGTACTGCGCCAGCTCACCCTTGATCTTGCCGGCGACCTTCTTCATCGCCTTGGTCTGCGCGGCCGAACCGACGCGCGACACCGACAGACCGACGTTCACAGCCGGGCGGATGCCCTGATAGAACAGATCGGTTTCGAGGAAGATCTGACCGTCGGTGATCGAAATCACGTTGGTCGGGATGTAGGCCGACACGTCGTTGGCCTGGGTCTCGATGACCGGCAGCGCGGTCAGCGAACCGGCGCCCTTCTCGTCGTTCATCTTCGCGGCGCGCTCGAGCAGACGCGAGTGGAGATAGAACACGTCGCCCGGATAGGCTTCGCGGCCCGGCGGACGGCGCAGCAGCAGCGACATCTGACGGTAGGCGACGGCCTGCTTGGACAGATCGTCATAGATGATGACGGCGTGCATGCCGTTGTCGCGGAAGAACTCGCCCATGGCGCAGCCCGAGAACGGCGCCAGGAACTGCATCGGCGCCGGGTCGGACGCGGTGGCGGCGATGACGATCGAGTATTCCAGCGCGCCCTGCTCTTCGAGCACCTTCACGAACTGGGCGACGGTCGAACGCTTCTGGCCGACCGCGACGTAGACGCAGTACAGCTTGATCTTCTCGTCCGGCTGCGCGTTGAGCGGCTTCTGGTTGAGAATGGTGTCGAGCGCGATCGCGGTCTTGCCGGTCTGACGGTCGCCGATGATCAGCTCGCGCTGGCCGCGGCCGATCGGGATCAGCGCGTCGATGGCCTTGAGGCCGGTCGCCATCGGCTCATGCACCGACTTGCGCGGGATGATGCCGGGCGCCTTGACGTCGACGCGGGCGCGCTTGTCGGCCTGGATCGGGCCCTTGCCGTCGATCGGATTGCCGAGAGCGTCGACGACGCGGCCGAGCAGGCCCTTGCCGACCGGCACGTCCACGATGGCGCCGGTGCGCTTGCAGGTCTGGCCTTCCTTGATCTCGCGGTCGGAGCCGAAAATAACGATACCGACGTTGTCGTTTTCGAGGTTCAGCGCCATGCCGCGCGTGCCGTTCTCGAACTCGACCATTTCGCCCGCCTGGACGTTGTCGAGACCGTAGACGCGGGCGATGCCGTCACCGACGGACAGCACCTGGCCGACTTCGGAAACTTCGGCTTCCTGGCCGAAATTCTTGATCTGCTCTTTGAGAATGTTGGAGATTTCTGCGGCGCGGATATCCATCAGCGTGCCTCTTTCATCGCAATTTTGATCGAATTGAGTTTGGTGCGGAGGGACGTGTCGACCATACGGCTGCCGACCTTGACGATCAGCCCGCCGATGATCGCCGGGTCAATCGTGACGTCCATGTCGATGTCCTTGCCGCCAGTGACCGACTTGAGGGCGCCCTTGAGCGCCTCCTTGTTCTGGTCGTTGAGCGGCTCGGCAACGGTGACCTGCGCCACCACCTCGCCCTTGTTCTTCGCGACCAGCGCGCGATAGGCGCGGATCATGTCGCGGACGGCGAACAGGCGGCGGTTGGTGGTGATGACGCGGAGGAAATTCGTGGTGAGGCCGGAGAGGCCGGCCTTGGCGAGGATGGCGTTGAGCGCCTTGAGCTGCTCGTCGGCGCCAAAAACCGGGCTGCGGACCAGCCGGTTGAGATCGGCGGATTCGGCGATCAGGGCATCGAACTGGTCAAGCTCCTGCCTGACGGTATCGGTTGCCTTTTCCTCGAGCGCCAGCTCGAACAGGGCCCCGGCATAGCGGCCCGCCATTCCTGAAACTGGGTGATCTTCGCCCGCCACGGTCACGCTCTCTCTTAGGACTTTAAACAAGCTCGACACCGTCGCCTGAGGGGGCGGCGCAAGCTATTGGAATTCAAGAGGGAATTCCGATCTTCCGGCCGCCCGGCGAACCCCCGCGGGCGGGCCCTGAAAATCGAGGGGTAGCTAACACAGCGATGGGGGGCGGTGCAACAAGGCGCGGTCCCGAAGCGGCCGAATTGGCTGCGGCAAAGCGCGGGACGGCTGCGTTCGGGGCAGGATAGAGCTTTTTCCTGGCGATCGCAGGGCTGACCTTCGCATTTGGCCGCAGCGGGAACAGCCGAATCCGTATATGGGCGGACGCTGCCGCATTGGCCCGGTACGGGCGGGCGCGAGACGGCCCGGTCCCTCGCCGGGCAAGGGAAGGAAACATGCCTGACGGGACGTCGCGAAGTGCTGAATCCGGCACGGCTCGCCTGTCCGTCGTTTTGCTCGGCTTCTGCTGGGGCCTGTTATGGGTCGCCACCGCGCTCGCGCTGCGGGACGTGGCGCCGTGGACCTTGCGCATGACCGGCACCGGACTTGGCGCGGCCACCCTGTTCATTGCGGCCAGGATCGCCGGTTTCGATCTCACCGTGCCGGCGCGCGAACGCATTCACGTGGCGATCGGCGGCTTCTTCAACGTCGGCGCCTTTCACATCCTGATGGCGTTTTCGCAGTTGTATGGCGCGACGTCCCGCACGGTCATGCTCGCCTACACCATGCCGATCTGGACCGCGGGCTTGAGCGTGCTCCTCCTGCACGAACGGCTGGACCGCGTGCGGCTGGCCGCTCTGGCGCTTTGCGCGATCGGCGTCGGCACCCTGGTCTGGCCCCTGTTCGCGGGCGGATTTTCGGTCTTCGTGCTTTACGCCGTCACCGGCGCCGTCAGTTGGGCTTTCGGCACCGTCTACATGAAATGGCAGCGCGTGACGGTGCCGCCGCTTGCCAATGCCGCATGGCAATTGCTGTCCGGCTTCTGCTTCCTGCTTGCCGGCACGTTGCTGTTCGAAGGCGTGCCGCATTTATGGCCGATCAGTGCGACCTCGGCCTTCGCCATTATCTATATCGGTTTGTTTGGGGTCGGCGTGGCCCATTTTCTGTGGTGGTCGATCGTCGGACGACTATCGCCACTGACGGCCTCGATCGGCGCACTGTTGGCGCCGGTGGTCGGCGTCACGGCGTCGATCGTCGTTCTCGGCGAGCGACCGACCGGCGCCGATATCGTCGGTTTCATTCTGATCTTTGCGGCCGCGGCCTGCGTGCTGGTGCCAGGCGGCATCAAGAGCAAAGCCTGAAACGACATAAGTATTATTTCCTAATTTCGGCTACGGGAAATTTCGGAGTTGCGCTCAAGCCATCCGAAGCGCGATGGTGATGGAACTTCTCAATAGAGCCTGTCATGTCCGGCCACTCATCTGCCGCTTCGCCGACTTTCGTTCAATTGTTCATGCCCAAGCTGGTCACGGTTTTCCGTGAAGGCTATGGCGGCCGCGACCTGCGCGCCGACGCCATCGCCGGGCTCACGGTCGCGGTGGTGGCGCTGCCTTTGTCGATGGCGATTGCCATTGCCTCGGGTTTGTCGCCTGAGCGCGGGCTCTACACCGCCATTGCCGGCGGTTTTTTCGTCTCGCTGCTCGGCGGCAGCCGCTTCCAGATTGGCGGCCCCGCCGGCGCCTTCATCGTTCTGGTTGCCTCGATCGTCGAACGCCACGGCTATGACGGGCTGGCGCTGGCGACCATGCTCGCCGGGCTGATCCTGCTTGCGGTCGCGCTGCTGCGCCTCGGCACCTACGTCAAATACATTCCCATGCCGGTCACGGTCGGCTTCACCGCCGGCATCGCCGTCATCATCGCGGCGAGCCAAATCCGCGACGTGCTCGGGCTCAAGATGGCGCACGAGCCGTCCGAGTTGCTGCCCAAGCTCGAAGCCATCGCCGGCGCAATATCGACGATCAGCTGGCAGACCATCGGTATCGCCGCGCTGGCGCTGGCGATCATCATCGTGCTGCGCCGCTACCGGCCGAGTTGGCCGGGCTTCCTGATTGCCATCGCGGTGACGGCGCTGATCTGCTTTGCCTTCCATCTCGACGTTGCGACCGTAACCTCGCGCTTCGGTGAAATCCCGCGCACGCTACCGGCGCCGTCGCTACCGACTTTCAGCATCGAGAAACTGCAGGCGGTGCTGCCGGACGCCTTTGCCATCGCGCTGCTCGGGGCCATCGAATCGCTGTTATCGGCCGTCGTCGCCGACGGCATGAGCGGCCGTCGCCACCGCTCCAACGCCGAACTCGGCGCGCAGGGCGTCGCCAATGTCGCGTCGGTCGTGTTCGGCGGCATGTGCGTCACCGGCACCATCGCCCGTACCGCGACCAATATTCGCGCCGGCGCGCGCGGGCCGATCTCAGGCATTTTCCACTGTTTCTATCTGCTGTTGTTCCTCGCCGTGGCGGCGCCGCTGGTCGGCTATATCCCGCTCGCCGCCCTCGGCGCCGTGCTGCTGATCGTGTCCTGGAACATGGCGGAGAAGGAAGAGTTCTGGTCGCTGCTGCGCACATCGCGCGGCGACGCCGCCGTGCTGCTGGCGACATTCCTGCTCACCATTTTCGTCGATCTCATCACCGGTATCGCCGTCGGTGTGGTGCTGGGCTCGCTCCTGTTCCTGCACCGCATGGCCGAGTCGGTCGACATCCAGGCCGGCGGCCTCGAAGACGTCGCCGATACGGCCGACAGAACCAAATACGATGCCGATGCTGCCAGCGAGCGCGACGTGATGGTGTATCGCATCAGCGGCGCGTTCTTCTTCGGCGCCACCGCGCATGTGCTGACCGCGCTGGAACGCATCGGTCACACGCCACGCCTGCTCATTCTCGACTTCACCGACGTGCCGCTGATCGACACCACGGCGGCGCGTTCGCTGCATGCCTTCGTCAAGAAGCTCGCGAAGGGTGGCGCGAATGTCTACTTCGCCGCCGCCCGGCCGAATGTGCGGCACGAACTCGTCGCCGCCGGCCTCAAGCCGCCGCTGATGCGCTATGCCGCCAGCGTCGACAGCGCCAGGAAGCTGTACGAGACCTAGTAGAAGCTCATCGGATCGACGTCGACGTCCATCTTGATGCTGCCGCGCGTCTTCGGCGCGATGCTGAGCCAGTCGCGCAGATAAGCCGACAGGTTGAATTCGCGTGGCGCCTTGACCAGCAGCCGGTAGCGATGACGGCCGCGCACCACGGCGATCGGCGCTTCGGCGGGGCCGAGCACGCGTACCGCCTCGGTGTAAGGCGCGGATTTGGCCAGTGCCTTGGCGTAGCCTTCGGCGTCGTGCTTGTTGTCGGCGGAGACGACGATGCCGGCGAGCCGGCCGAACGGCGGATAGCCCGAGGCCTCGCGCAGCGCGATTTCGGTCTCGTAGAATTTCTCGCGGTCGCCGAGGATCAGCGCCTTCATCACCGGATGCTCCGGCTGATGCGTCTGCAAAAAGCCGACGCCGCGATTGTCCTCGCGCCCCGCGCGCCCGACCACCTGATGCAGCAACTGGAAGGTGCGCTCGGCGGCGCGCGGATCGCCATTGCCGAGGCCGAGATCGGCATCGACGATGCCCACCAGATTGAGCTTGGGGAAATGATGACCCTTCGCCACCAGTTGCGTGCCGACGATGATGTCGAATTTGCCTTCGGCGACGTCGTCCAGTTCCTGCCGCAAGCGCTCCATCGACTCGACGAGGTCGCTCGACAGAATGAGAATGCGCTTGTCGGGAAACAGTTCGGCGGCTTCCTGCTCCAGCCGCTCGACGCCGGGGCCGACCGCGGCGAAACTGTCGGTGGCGTGGCAGTTCGGGCAGGCGTCCGGCGGCGGCATGTTGTAGCCGCAGTGGTGGCAGATCAGCCTTTTGCGGAAACGATGATCGACCAGCCAGGCATCGCAGTTCGGGCATTGCAGGCGGAAGCCGCAGGCACGGCATAATGTGAGCGGCGCGAAGCCGCGGCGATTGAGAAACAGCAACGCCTGATCGCCGCGCTCCAGCGTGTTGTGCACGGCTTCGGCGAGGCGCGGCGCGATGAAGCGTCCGCGCGGCGGACCTTCACGCGTCAGGTCGATGGCTTCGACATGCGGCAACGATGCGCCGCCAAAACGCTCCGGCAAGTGCAGCCGGCGATAGCGGCCCTTGCGCGCATTAACCTCGGATTCGACCGACGGCGTCGCCGAGGCGAGCACCACGGGGATTTTCGCGATCGAGCCGCGCACCACCGCCATGTCGCGCGCATTGTAGCGCGCGCCGTCTTCCTGCTTGTAGGCCTGCTCGTGCTCTTCATCGACAATGATCAGCCCGAGATCGGCATAGGGCAGGAATAGCGCCGAGCGTGCACCGACCACGACCGAGACTTCGCCTTCGGCCACCGCCGCCCAGGTGCGCGCGCGCAGGCGCGGCGACAATTGCGAATGCCATTCCGCCGGCTTGGTGCCGAAGCGCGCGGTGAAGCGATCGAGCGATTGCCCGGTGAGCGCGATTTCCGGCATCAGGATCAGCGTCTGCCGGCCCTTGCGGATGTTCTCCGCCACCGCCTCGAAATAAACCTCGGTCTTGCCGGAGCCGGTCACGCCATCGACCAGGGTCACGGTGTAGCCGCCCTGGTCGACCGTGGTGCGCAGCGCATCGGCGGCGGCGAGCTGGCCGAGCGAGAACTCGGCTTTCCGGAAATCCGGATCGGGCTGTCGCGCTACTTTCTCCGGCGGCAGCACTACCGTTTCCAGCGTACCTTCATCGACCAGGCCGTCGATGACGCCGGTCGAAACGCCGGCTTCGCGTGCGGCGTCGCCCTTGGCGCGCACCATGCCGTCCTCGAGCGCGCGCAGCACGCGCTGGCGCGCCACCGTCATGCGCTGCGGCGGCGGGCCGACAAGGCGCACGCCGACGCGCTCGCGCGCGGGCCCGAGATTGTCGCCCATGCGCAGCGCCATGCGCAGCACCATGCCGCGCGACGACAAAGTGTAACCGGCTACCCAATCGACGAAGGTGCGCAGCTCGTCCTTGAGCGGCGGTACGTCGATCTTGGCCTCGATGTCTTTCAGGCGATTGTGCAGGCCGGGCGCCGGATTGGGGTTTTCGGCCCAGACGACGCCGATGGTCTCGCCGCGCCGGCCGAGCGGCACGGCGACGACGTCGCCGGGCGCGACCTCCATCCCCGCCGGAACCCGGTAGGAATAGGCTTGGTCGAGCGCCACCGGCACCAGAACATCGACGACACGGGCTGCCATGGGGAGGGTCTGGCCGATTCCGGGGCTTTAAGGAAGGGTAAGGGGTCTCTCTTACTGTCGTCCCCGCGAAGGCGGGGACCCATACGCCGTGTCCTCTCGATGGCGCGGTGGCTATGGGTCCCGGGCCTCCCTCGCTTTGCTCGGTCGCCCGGGACGACAGATATATGGGATCACTGGTCAGTATCGCTCCCGACGTTGCGGCCGAAATCGGCCGCTGGCGCGCCTATCTCGGCGCCGAACGGCGCATGTCGCCGAAAACGCTGGAAGCCTATGAGCGCGACGTCGGCCAGTTCCTTGGCTTTATGGCCGAACACCTCGGCGGGCCGCCGTCGCTGAAATCGCTGGCGAAAATAACCCCGGCCGATGTCCGCGCTTTCATGGCGTCACGCCGCGCCGAGGGCGCCGGCAACCGCACCTTGATGCGGTCGCTGGCCGGGGCCCGCTCCTTCGTCCGCTTTCTCGAGCGCAACGGCAAGGGCAAGGTCGGTGCGCTTGCCGCGATCCGCGCGCCGAAGGCAGGCCGCACGCTGCCTAAACCGCTGGCGGCGACGGCGGCCAAGCAGATGACCGGCATTGATCTGCGCGCCGGCGAGGATCGCGAGACCTGGATCCTGGCGCGCGACGCCGCGGTGCTGGCGCTGCTCTATGGCTGCGGCCTGCGCATTTCCGAGGCGCTCAGCCTCAAGAGAAGTGACGCCAATGGCAAGGACGCACTCACCGTCACCGGCAAGGGCAACAAGACGCGCATGGTCCCCGTGCTGCCGCAAGTGACCAAGGCGATCGCCGATTACATTGCGCTTTGTCCTTACGATCTGCCGGCCGATGGTCCGCTTTTTCTCGGCGCCAAAGGCGGGCCGCTGTCGCCGCGTATCGTGCAACTGGCGATGGCGACCTTGCGCGGCGCGCTTGGCCTGCCGGAGACGGCAACACCGCATGCCTTGCGTCATTCATTCGCCACGCATCTCCTGGCGCGCGGCGGCGACCTGCGTTCAATCCAGGAACTGCTCGGCCACGCCTCGCTGTCGACCACGCAAATCTACACCGCCGTCGATACCGCGCGTTTACTCGAAGTTTATGCGAGCGCCCACCCGCGGGCGTCATCGTAATTTCATCGTCGACAACACCGCCGCGCCCTTGCGCGCCTTGATGACTGCGACCATCGTCGCCCCGCCAAACAGGGGACGACTATGGCGGGACCGCACGAAAACCTCGAACACGCCGAGCACGCCGAACACGCCTCCCACGGCGGCAACAAAAAAATCGCGCTGCTGATCTCCGTGCTGGCTCTGTTTCTCGCCTTCTCCGAAACCCTTGGCAAAGGCGCGCAGACCGAAAGCATCGGTCTCAACATCAAGGCGTCAGACACGTGGAATTTCTTTCAGGCCAAGACCATCCGGCAGACCACCTTACGGGCATCGGCTGACAATCTGGCGGCGATCGCGTCGTCGATCGAAAAGCCCGAGGCCAAGACAACGCTGGACAGGCAGATCGAGACCTGGCGTGCGACGGCAGCACGTTACGACTCCGATCCCAAGGAGAAGGACGGCCGCAAGGAATTGCGCGAGCAGGCCGAACATTACGAGCATCAGCGCGATTACCAGCTCGCGCGCTATCACCAGTTCGAACTC
>Ga0180223_1000977_pt1 | contig 26202 bp, 24 predicted proteins | sample eDN5th30CKraftOP_FD_151337 | JGI IMG/M metagenome (GOLD analysis project Ga0180223, IMG submission 151337) | Enriched Organic Plus compost microbial communities from Emeryville, California, USA - eDNA 5th pass 30_C Kraft OP (version 2) (version 2) ... | reverse complement strand
CCAGCGCGATCTCGTAGCCGGCATCAGCATGGCGCATCACGCCGGTGGCCGGGTCGTTCCAGAGCACGCGCGAGAGGCGGGCGGCCGCGTCATCCGTGCCGTCGGCGCAGATCACCACGCCCGAATGCTGCGAGAAGCCCATGCCGACGCCGCCGCCATGGTGCAGCGAGACCCAGGTCGCGCCCGACGCCGTGTTGAGCAGGGCGTTGAGCAGCGGCCAGTCGGAGACCGCGTCCGAGCCGTCCTTCATCGCTTCCGTCTCGCGGTTCGGCGAGGCGACCGAGCCGGAATCGAGATGGTCGCGGCCGATCACGACCGGCGCCTTCAGCTCGCCGTTCCGGACCATCTCGTTGAAGGCGAGGCCGAGGCGGTGGCGGTCGCCGAGGCCGACCCAGCAGATCCGCGCCGGCAGGCCCTGGAAGGCGATGCGCTCGCGCGCCATGTCGAGCCAGTTGTGCAGGTGCTCGTTGTCGGGCAGCAGCTCCTTCACCTTGGCGTCGGTCTTGTAGATGTCCTCCGGATCGCCCGAGAGCGCGGCCCAGCGGAACGGGCCGATGCCGCGGCAGAACAGCGGGCGGATATAGGCCGGCACGAAGCCCGGGAAGGCGAAGGCGTTCTCCAGCCCCTCTTCCTTGGCGACCTGGCGGATGTTGTTGCCGTAGTCGAAGACGGGCAAGCCCATCTCCCGGAAAGCGATCATCGCCTCGACATGCTCACGCATCGAGGCGCGCGCAGCCTTCTCGACTGCCTTCGGGTTGCCCTCGCGGCGCTGCTTCCACTCGCCCATGGTCCAGCCCTTGGGCAGGTAGCCGTTGACCGGATCATGCGCCGAGGTCTGGTCGGTGACCATGTCGGGGCGGATGCCGCGGCGGACCATCTCGGGCAGGATCTCGGCGCAGTTGCCGAGCAGGCCGACCGATTTCGCCTCGCCGGCCTTGGTCCAGCGGGCGATCATCTCCAGCGCCTCGTCGAGGGTCTCGGCCTTCTCGTCGAGATAGCGGGTGCGCAGGCGGAACTCGATCGAATCCGGATTGCACTCGACGGCGAGGCAGGAGGCGCCGGCCATCACCGCCGCCAGCGGCTGCGCGCCGCCCATGCCGCCCAGGCCGCCGGTCAGGACCCACTTGCCTTTGAGATTGCCGCCATAGTGCTGGCGGCCAGCCTCGACGAAGGTCTCGTAGGTACCCTGCACGATGCCTTGGGTGCCGATATAGATCCAGGAGCCGGCCGTCATCTGGCCGTACATCGCGAGCCCCTTCTTATCGAGCTCGTTGAAATGGTCCCAGTTGGCCCAATGCGGCACGAGGTTCGAGTTCGCGATCAGCACGCGCGGCGCATCCTTGTGGGTGCGGAACACGCCGACCGGCTTGCCGGACTGGACGAGCAGCGTCTCGTCGGCCTCGAGCTGGCGCAGCGTCGCAACGATCCGGTCGAAATCCTCCCAGGAGCGCGCGGCGCGGCCGATGCCGCCATAGACGACGAGCTCATGCGGGTTCTCGGCCACGTCGGGGTCGAGATTGTTCATCAGCATGCGCAGCGGCGCCTCGGTCAGCCAGCTCTTGGCGGTGAGCGCGGTCCCGGTCGCGGCGCGAATGGTGCGGGTATTGTCGAGGCGGGTCATGAACGGCTCCGTTCGATGGCTGCTGCTGCGGCAAGCGCGGCTTCGATGATGGCGGACAGGGCGGTCTGCAGGCTGGCGGCCTTCGGCGCGTCGAAGGTCCAGGGCGCGGTCTCCTCGGTGAGATAGGCCGAGAGCGCGATCTCCATCTGGAGCGCGTGGACGCGCTCGGAGGGGCGCCCGTAATGGCGCGTGATCCAGCCGCCCTTGAAACGGCCATTGGCGATCTGGGTCAAAGGCTGGCCGGCCATCGCGGTGACGGCGGCGGCTTCGATGCTCGGCGCACAGCTCTCGCCGGAATTGGTGCCGAGGTTCAGCGTCGGCAGCGTGCCCTCGAACAGGCGCGGGATCACTGACTTGATCGAGTGGCAATCCCACAGCACGCAATAGCCGTGCTCGGCCTTCACTCGTTCGATCTCGGCGGTCAGCGCCGTGTGATAGGGCTGGAAATAGGCCGCCTTGCGCCGCTCGATCTCGGTCGCGTCGGGCGCCTTCTGCCAGATCGGCGCGCCGTCGAAGGTCGTGCTCGGCACGAGCTCGGTCGTGGCCTGGCCCGGATAGAGCGAGACGCCGGACGGGTCGCGGTTGAGATCGATGACGAAGCGCGAGAGCTGCGCCTCGACGATGGTCGGCGCGAACGGCGCGGCGAAGCCGTAGAGCTGGCGCATATGCCAGTCGGTATCCTCCACCAGCTTGCCGCGCGCATTGAGCTGCGCCGCGACTTCCGGCGGAACGCCGGTGCCGGGATGCGGCATCGAGAGGATGAGCGGGGAGGAGCCCCGCGTGACCGTGACGATCTCGGCGCTCATGCGCTGCACTCGGCGAAGCTGTCGAGGCCGGCCGCCTTGCCGACGGCGCCGGAAAGCACGAACTCGGTCGCGGCCGCGAGATCGGGAGCGAGATAGCGGTCCTCGGTCAGCGGCGCGATCTTGCTGCGCAGCAGGGCGAGCACCGGCTCCAGCCGCGCGCTGGTCTTGAGCGGGCGATGATGCTCGATCGCTTCCGCTGCCGCCATCAGTTCGACGCCGATGACGCTGGCGGCATTCTTCGCCATGTCGATCAGGCGGAAGGCGCCATGCGTCGCCATCGAGACATGGTCTTCCTGGTTGGCCGAGGTCGGGATGGTGTCGACCGAGGCCGGATAGGCCTTCTGCTTGTTCTCGGAGGCGAGCGCGGCGGCGGTGACCTGCGCGATCATGAAGCCCGAGTTCAGGCCGGCATCGCGGGCGAGGAAGGGTGGCAGGCCGCTCATGACGGGGTCGACCAGCAGCGCCATGCGACGCTCGGAGAGGTTGCCGATCTCGCAGACGGCCATCGCCAGGATATCGGCGGCGAAGGCGACCGGCTCGGCGTGGAAATTGCCGCCCGAGACGATCTCGCCGGGGCCGAGCACCAGCGGGTTGTCGGTGACGGCGTTCGCCTCGATGGAGAGCGTCGCGGCGGCATTGCCGATGAGGTCACGCACTGCGCCCATCACCTGGGGCTGGCAGCGGAGCGAATAGGGGTCCTGCACCTTGCTGTCGCCATGGCGATGGCTCTCGCGGATGGCGCTGCCGGCGATCAGGTCGAGCAGGGTTTTTGCGACCTTGATCTGGCCGGGCTGGCCGCGCAGCGTCTGGATGCGCGGATCGAACGGGGTGTCCGAGCCCTTCAGCGCATCGACCGAGAGCGCGCCGGCGACGAGCGCAGCGTCGAAGACGCGAGCGATCGCGGCAAGCCCGGTCATGGCGAGCGTGGTCGAGACCTGCGTGCCGTTGATCAGCGCGAGGCCTTCCTTGGCGCCGAGCGCCAGCGTGGTGAGGCCGGCGCGCTTCAGCGCTTCGGCCGCCGGCAGGGTCTCGCCCTTCAGGCGGATCTCGCCGAATCCCATCAAGGCCGCGGTCATGTGGGCGAGCGGGGCAAGGTCGCCGGAGGCGCCGACCGAGCCCTTGGCCGGGATCACCGGCAGGGCATCGGCCTTGAGCGCATTGGTCAGCGCCTCGATCACGACGGGGCGCACGCCGGAGGCGCCGCGGGCCAGGCTCGCGGCCTTCATCGCCAGCAGCAGGCGCACCACGCCGTCGGGCAGGGCAGGGCCGGTGCCGACCGCATGCGAGAGGATCAGGTTGCTCTGCAGCTTGGCGAGATCGGCATCGGCGATGCGCACGCTGGCGAGCTTGCCGAAGCCGGTATTGACGCCATAGGTCACGGTGCCCGCAGCGACGATCTCCTCGACGATCTTCTGGCCGGAGGCGATGTTCCTGGCGCTGTCGCCGCCGAGCGAGGCGACGGCACCGTCTAGGATCGCGCGCCAGTCGGTGAGATGGGCTGCGCCCGGGTTCAGCGAAACCGTGGTCATTGTCCGTTCCAGATGCGGGTGTGAAGGGGATTGAAACCGATGCGGTAGGCGAGTTCCGCGGGGCGCTCGATCTCCCAGATCGCGAGGTCGCAGCGCTTGCCGGCTTCGAGCGTGCCGATCTCGTCCTGCAGGCCGAGCGCGGTCGCTGCATGGCGGGTGAGGCCGGCCAGTGCTTCTTCCGGCGTCATGCGGAAGAGCGTGCAGGCCATGTTGAGCACCAGCAGCGGCGAGGTCAGCGGCGAGGAGCCGGGATTGGCGTCGGTCGCGAGCGCGATCGCCGCGCCGTGCTTGCGCATGAGTTCGATCGGCGGCTTCTGCGTCTCGCGCAGGAAATAGAAGGCGCCGGGCAGCACGACCGCGACGGTGCCGGCCTTGGCCATGGCGATGACGCCGTCCTCGTCGAGATATTCGAGATGGTCGGCGGAAAGCGCGCCCATCTCGGCCGCGAGCTTGGCGCCGTAGAGATTGGAAAGCTGCTCGGCATGGACCTTGATCGCCAGGCCCTTCGCCTTGGCGGCCTCGAACACGGTCTTCGTCTCCTCCGGCGAGAAGGCGATGCCCTCGCAGAAGACGTCGACGGCGTCCGCCAGCCCCTCGGCCGCGACGGCATCGAGGATCGGGCCGGCGACGAGCGCGGCGTAGTCGCCCGAGCGGCCCTTGTATTCCGGCGGCACGGCATGGGCGCCGAGGAAGGTGGTGCGGACGGTGACCGGCCGCTCGCGGCCGATCCGGCGCGCGACGCGCAATTGCTTCAGCTCCGCCTGCTGCTCCAGCCCGTAGCCGGACTTGATCTCGACGGTGGTGACGCCTTCGGCCATCAATGCCGCGAGGCGCTTATCGGCGGAAGCGAAGAGCGTGTCCTCGCTCGCCTCGCGCGTCGCCTTGACGGTGGAGAGGATGCCGCCGCCGGCCCGCGCGATCTCCTCATAGGTCGCCCCCTCGAGGCGAAGCTCGAACTCATGCGCCCGGTCGCCGCCATAGACGAGATGGGTGTGACAGTCGATCAGCCCGGGGGTGATCCAGCGGCCTGCGCAATCGATGGCCTCGGCGGCTTGGAAGGCAGGCGCTTCGCTGCGCGGGCCGGCATAGAGGATGCGCCCGTCGCGCGCGGCGATCACGCCATCTTCGATCGTGCCGTAGGGTGCGTCGATCGCGGGCGACATCGTCGCCAGCCGCGCATTGGTCCAGAGCTTGTCGCAAGCCAGCGTTTCACCGGGCGCTTTCGCCACCGCGCATCCTCCCGCTACTCTTTGATCGAGGCCTATGCTATCTAATTGCATATGCAAATGGCAAGCACGTATTTGCATATGCAATTGGACAAGCAGCGAGACAGTGGAGCGAAGCGGTGACCGAGACCCTGCATCTGGCCGAGGCGCTTCTGCCGCAAGGCTTTGCCCGCAACGTGAAATTGACCGTCGATGACGGCTTCGTCACGGCCGTCGAGCCGGATGCGGCGCCGGCCGGCGAGGGGCGCCGCTTTGCAGGCATCGCGCTGCCCGGCATGCCGAACCTGCACAGCCACGCCTTCCAGCGGGGCATGGCGGGGCTATCCGAAGGGCGGGGCGCGCCGGAGGATTCCTTCTGGACTTGGCGCGAGGTGATGTACCGCTTCCTCGACCGGCTCGACCCGGAGGACGTGCAGGCGATCGCGTCGCAGGCCTTCGTCGAGATGCTGGAGGGCGGCTTCACCGCGCTCGCCGAGTTTCACTATCTGCATCACGACAAGGATGGGCGCGCCTACGCCAATATCGCGACGATGGGGCAGGCGATCGCCTCCGCCGCGCAGGAAACCGGCCTCGGCCTCACCTTGCTGCCGGTGCTCTATCGCTTCGGCAATTTCGGCCAGGCGCCCTCGGTCCATGGCCAGCGCCGCTTCGTCAACCAGCGCGACGCCTATCAGCGCCTGCTGGAGGGGAGCGCCGCGGCGATCCGCGATCTGCCGGACGCCCGGCTCGGCGTCGCGCCGCATTCGCTGCGCGCGGTCGCGCTCGACGATCTCGGCTGGGTGGCGTCGCTGCGGCCGCATGATCCGGTTCATATCCACGTCGCCGAGCAGGTGCCCGAGGTCGAGGCCAGCCTGAAGATCACCGGCCGGCGGCCGGTCGAATTGCTGATGGACACCGTCTCGCTCGATGGCCGCTGGTGCCTGATCCACGCCACCCACCTCTCCGATGCCGAGCGCGACGGCATCGCCCTGAGTGGCGCGGTCGCAGGCCTGTGCCCGATCACGGAAGCGAGCCTCGGCGACGGCATCTTCGACGGCATCCGCTATGCGCAGGCCGGCGGCGCCTATGGCGTCGGCAGCGATTCCAACATCCAGATCGATGCCGGCTCCGAACTGCGCCAGCTCGAATATTCGCAGCGCCTGCGCGATCGCCGCCGCGCGCTTTTCGCGGAGGAGAAGGCTTCGACCGGGCTCGCGCTCTGGCAGGCGGCCTGTGCCGGCGGCGCGCGCGCCTGCGGCCGCGCCATCGGCGCGATCGCGCCGGGCCATCGCGCCGATTTCGTCACGCTCGACGCGGATCACCCGGCCATCCTCGGCAAATCCGGGAGCGAGGCCCTCGACAGTGCGATCTTCGCCGCGAACGCCCTGCCTTTGCGCGACGTCGTCGTCGGTGGCAGGAGTGTCGTCGCAGAGGGGCGGCATATCGCCCGCGATTCGGTGCGGGCACGCTTCGCCAGGGTGATGCGGCGCCTGCTCGCGGCATAGGCAAGGCAGGTCGGGACAGACGATGGCGGAGACCCAGCCCGACGCGGTGAAGCTGGACGGCGCCGGGCCGGTCTACGACCAGATCCGCCGCGCGATCCGTGATCTCGTCGTCAGCGGGAAATGGCCTCCGGGCACGAGCGTGCCGCCGGAACATGCGCTGATGGAGCAGCTCGGCGCCTCGCGCATGACCGTGCACCGTGCGCTGGTGCAATTGGCCCGCGAGGGCCTGATCGTTCGCCGCCGCCGTTCTGGCACCATCGTCGCGAGTCCCCCGGCCAGCCACGCCATGCTCGACATCCTGTCGATCCCGGAGGAGGTGGAGCAGCTCGGGCAGGCCTATTCCTACGACGTTCTCGCCCGCAGCGACGGCCGTCCGGCAGCGGAGGTCGCCGAGCGCTTCGGCCTGCGGCGCTCCGACAAGGTCGCTCATCTCCTCGTGCTGCATCGTGCCGACGGCAAGCCGCATGTGCTGGAGGAGCGCGTCATTCACGTTGCGGCCGTGCCGGGCGTGGCCGGGGAGGATTTCGCGAAAACCCCGCCTGGCGACTGGCTGCTGCAGCACAGCCTCTGGTCGCAGGCCGAGCATGCGATCAGCGCCGTCGGCGCGCAGGCCGAGGAGGCGGGGTTGCTCGCCATCGCGGTCGGCGAGCCCTGCCTGCTGGTCGAGCGGCGGACCTGGAACCAGGATCGCCCGGTGACGGCGGTGCGCCTGCTCTATCCCGGCCCGCGCCACCGCTTCGTCGGGCGCTTCGGTCCCTATGGCCAGGTCTGACAGATGGCCAGGTTCGACCCACGCCATGCCTGACGGGGCGAGCGCCGCGTCGCCAGCCGCAACGAGAAGGCCCGCCATCGCTGGCGGGCCTCGCGGATGCGTTTCTTCTCGGCGGTGCCCTCAGCAATCGTAGACTACGCGCCGGCCCCACTCGTCCCGTCCGTAGCAGCGCTGGGGCGTCGCCGCTCCGCCGATGATGGCGCCGCTGGCGCCGCCGATGGCCGCGCCGGCCAGGGCGCCGCCGGCGCGGCCGGTGGCTGCGCCGCCGATGAGCGCCCCCGCGCCCGCGCCGATCAGCGCGCCGGTGCCGGCGTTCTGTTCGCGGGGCGTGCAGGCGCCGGCGCCGATCGCGGCGCCCAGCGTGACGATCAGCATCATTTTCTTCATGCAAACTCCTCCTCTCGATTGCGCGTGTCTCTCCCCGATCCCAACGGCGCGGTGCGGCGAAGGTTCCGGCCCGGCTGCGGCGGGAACGGGGCGGGATCGCGGCGGGAGCGAGGAAAGGCCGCTGCCGCAAACCTCTCCAGGCGCCCGCATCGCTGCCCCGCAGCGTCCGGGAAGGGAACGCGCGATCCGTCGGAACCTTCGCCACGGCGGCGAGTTGCTTCGGCGAGTTGGTCAACGGCTCCCGGCCGGCAGGCCGCGGAGCGAGGAAACCGGATGGAGCGAACGATGACGATGTCCAATGCTGCTGGCAGCGCGAATCCGCTGATCGCCGGCGCGCGGGTCGCCGGCACGGACGTTTACAATGTCGCGGGCGATCACCTCGGCGAAATCTACGACATCATGCTCGACAAGCAGACCGGGAAGGTCGCCTACGCCATCATGTCCTTCGGCGGCTTCCTGGGGCTCGGCGAGAAATACCATCCCATCCCCTGGAGCGTGCTCGACTACGACCCGCAGCGCGGCGGCTATGTCGTGCCGCTGACGAAGGAGAAGCTCGAGGCGGCCCCGATGTACGACAGCGAAGGGGAGCCCGACTGGGAAGACAAGGCTTATGGCAAGCGTGTCCACGACTACTACGGCACGATGCCCTACTGGATGATGTAGCGGCAGCCAGGCGCAGGTCGCGGCGGTCGCTATCCCCCCAGCCGAACCGTCGTGACGGCGGGATGCGGGCCGAAAGGCCCGCATCTTCTTTTTCGGGCGCCGTTTTCACGCGCGCGGCACCGCTTTTTTTGCCGCCGGCCGGAACTTTGCCGGCGGGCTCCGCGTCTGATCTGCGGGGGAAACGACGAGCCGCCGCGGCTTCTTCCCGCGGCAGGCTGCCCTTCAATCAGGAAGACACATGCACATCCGCTACGGATACCGGATCGAGCTCGTCTGCGAGCACGACATGCCGATCGTGACTCTGCTCGACGTCCACCCTTCGCGCCGCGGTGCCCTCGTCAGGCCGGACGAGATGCGGGTGACGGCCCTGCGCGACCCTTCGCGTCCGCTCGCCATCACCCGGCATCACGACGCTTTCGGCAATATCAGCCGCCGGCTGGTCGCTCCGCCCGGCGGGGTCAGGCTGGAATCGGAGGGGGTGATCCGGGATTGCGGCGAGCCCGACCCCCAGGTTCCGGCGGCGCAGGAGGTTCCGCCGTCGCAATTGCCGCACGAGGTGCTGCCTTACCTCTTGGGCAGCCGCTATTGCGAGACCGACCAGCTCTGCGACCGGGCCTGGCACCTGTTCGGCGAGGCTCCGCCGGGCTGGGCGCGCGTCCAGGCCATCACCGATTTCGTGCACAACCATCTCAGCTTCGGCTACCATTTCGCCCGCAGCACGCGCACCGCTGCGGAGGCTTTCCAGGAGCGGGTCGGGGTTTGCCGCGACTTCGCCCATCTCGCTGTCACGTTCTGCCGCTGCATGAACATCCCGGCGCGCTACTGTAACGGCTATCTGGGCGATATCGGCGTGCCGCCCGATCCGGCGCCGATGGACTTCAACGCCTGGTTCGAGGTTTTCCTCGGCGGGCGCTGGCACACCTTCGATGCCCGCCACAACCGGCCGCGCATCGGCCGGATCGTCATCGCCCGCGGGCGGGACGCGACGGATGTGGCGATGCTCAGCTCCTTCGGCCGCCATGCCCTGGGTTGCTTCGAGGTGGTGACCGAGGAGGTCGAGGCCTTGCCGGTGCCGATCGCGCTGCTGAGTTCCCCCGCGCGGCCCTACGGGGCTGGCCAGGCCGCGGCCTGAGCCGCCTCCGCGCCGCGCGGGGAAGGCTCCGGCATTCCGTCACGGTCGAGCGATGCGATACACGGTCGTCGTCAATGCCCGCGCGGGCACGGTCCTCGAGGCGGGTGCGGCAGCCTTCGCGGAGCGCCTGAAGGCCGCCTTCGCGGCACGCGGTGCGCAGGCCGAGGTGAGGCTCGTCCCGCCGCGCGACGTCGCCGGGGCGCTGGCGCTGGCCCTTGCGGGCGGCGATGCGGTTCCGGTCGTCGCCGGGGGCGACGGCACGATCAACGGCGTGCTGCCGGTGCTGATCCGGGCCGGGCGGCCGGTCGGCATCCTGCCGCTGGGGACGGTCAACGTGCTCGGGCGCGATCTCGGCCTGTACGGCCCGCTGGAGCGGCAGGTCGCGGCGCTCTGCGACGGCGAGCCGGTGGCGATGGATGTCGGGCGTGTCGACGGCCGGCTGTTCCATTCGCTCTCCGGCCTCGGCTTTTTCAGCCTGATGGCGCGCGAGCGCGAATCGGCCCGCCGGCGCATCCCCTTCAGCCGTACCGCCGCCTTCGCCCTCGCAGCGGCACGCTCGATCCTGTTCACGCGGCCGATCGCGGTGGAGATCCGCATCGGCGGAGAGAACCTGGTGGTCGAGGCCGATGCGGTGCTCATCACCGTCAATCGCTTCGACGGGGCCGAATGGCGCCGCGAGGCGCTCGACGGCGGCGTCTTCGAGGTCCATGTCCTCAACGCGGGCGGCCTCTATTCCCGCAGCAAGGCGGCGCTTTCGGTGATTTCCGGGGGCTGGCGCGCCTCGCGCAACCTCGCCTCCTTCCGCGGCGATGCGGTGCTGCTGCAGCGGCGCGACAAGCGCCGGGGCCACGTCACTTTCGACGGAGAGGTCGAGCGCAAGGCGGGGCCTCTGTCATACAACCTGCTTCCGCGCGCCTTTCGCGTTATAGCGGCGCGCGCGACAAAACCGTGAGAGAGAAGACCGCATGCCCCGCTCCGCATCCGGCAGGATTCCCGCCCTGCTGACACCCAGGCTCGTCGTTCCGGCGCTGGCGGGGCTGCTGTTCCTGGCGCTGGCCGCCGCCATCGCCTCGGGCCGCAGCTTCGCCTTCGACCGGAGCCTGATCCTGCTCTTCCGCGAGCCGGGCAATCCGGCGGTTCCGATCGGGCCGGCCTGGTTCCAGGAGGCGGTGCGGGACATGACGGGGCTGGGCAGCTTCGTCGGGCTGTTCTTCATGATGGTGGCGGCGACGTTGGCGCTCTGGATCTGCGACCGGCGCCGTCTCGCCGCCGGGCTGGTCGCCTGCGTGCTCCTGGCCGTGCTCGTCAGCAGCGGGCTGAAGATCGCGATCGCCCGCGAAAGGCCCGACATCGTCGCCCATGCGGCGCTGACCTTCACGGCGAGCTTCCCCAGCGGTCACGCTTTCCTCTCGGCTGCGGTGATGCTCAGCATCGCCGGCTTCGTCGGCCTCGCCTCGCGGCGCGACGACATCGCCCTGCTCGCCCTCATCCTCGCCTCGACGATGATCCTGCTGATCGGCCTGAGCCGCATCTATCTCGGCGTCCACTGGCCGACCGACGTGCTCGGCGGCTGGTGTCTCGGCGTGGTCTGGTCGAGCCTGGCGACGGCCTGGGCCGGCCGACGGGCGCAGCATTCCGAGACCGCGTGAGGCGCGCCGGACATGCGCGGGATCTAGCGCATGTCGATGGTGGCGTTGACGCCGAGATCCGGCGTGCGGCCGAGGATCTTGGCGGTTGCCAGCTTGAAGGCGACGAGCACGCTGCTGGAGGGCCCGTCCCAGATTTCCGCCGAGACCGGCGTCAGCGCCAGCAGGGCGGCGTCCGGGTCGTCCGGGCCGGCCGGGAACCAGGCGCCCGCCATCGGCGTCCAGATCTGGTGGAGCAGGTCGCGGTCCGTGACCTCTGAGGCCGCGCAGGCGATCGCCGCATAGAAGTTGCGGTCCTCATGGCTGATGGCGACGGAGACGGAGGGCGAGTGCAGCGCCGCCTCGATGATCCCGGTATGGCGGTGGGTGATGAAGAGCAGGCGGTGATGCTCGCGGTCGATATGGCCCGCCATCGGACGGGTCTTCAGCGTATCGCCGGCGATCAGCGACACCATGTAGACCGGATGGGCGTCGAGCGCCGTCCAAATCCGTTCCTGCCATTCCGTATCCGGCATCGCCCCCTCCTGCGACGCGATATTCCGCTGTCCGACGGATGAAACGCGCGGCGGCCGGCAGCGTTCCACGATGACCGAACTTTTGCACGGAACTTTCGCGCGTGCGGCTGGTTTCGCCTCCCGCCGCGGCCCCGGCCGCATCATTCGGGAAAGCCCATGCCTGCATCGCGCAATCTGCTGATCGTTCTCGTCGTCGTGCTCCTGGCGGCGCTCGCCGTCACCGGCTACTCCCTCTACCGGGAGAAGAAGCAGCCCGACGGAGTCGAGATTTCGGTCGGCAAGAACGGGCTCTCGATCCAGCAGAAATGAACGGCCGGGGCGGCCGCGGGGCTTGCGACCAGCGGATGGCGGACAGGCGCGAGGGCATTGGCCTTCATCGCCCAAAGAGGCTAACACCGCCTGCAGGACACCGTCTTCCGTGGGAGTGAAGCTGATGAATGCGCCCTTCAAGAACCTGATCGACGGCGAATGGACCGCCGCGGCTCATGCGTCGCGCAACATCAACCCCTCCAATACCGGCGACGTCGTCGGCGAATACGCGCAAGGGACGGTCGAGGACCTGAACAACGCCGTCGCGGCCGCCAAGGCGGCTTTCCCGGCCTGGAGCCGCACCACGCCGCAGGAGCGCTACGACATCCTGAAGAAGGCTTCGGACGAGATCCTCGCCCGCAAGGACGAGCTCGGCCGGCTGCTTTCGCGCGAGGAGGGCAAGACCCTGACCGAGGGCATCGGCGAGGCCGCCCGCGCCGGCCAGATCTTCGCCTTCTTCGCCGGCGAATGCCTGCGCGCCGGCGGCGAGATGGTTCCCTCGGTGCGTCCCGGCGTCGGTGTCGAGATCACCCGCGAGCCGGTCGGCATCGTCGGCATGATCACGCCCTGGAACTTCCCGATCGCGATCCCCGCCTGGAAGATCGCCCCGGCGCTGGCCTGGGGGAATTGCGTCGTGATCAAGCCGGCCGATCTCGTGCCGGGCTCGGCCTGGGCGCTCGCCGACATCATCCAGCGGGCCGGCCTTCCCAAGGGCGTGCTCAACTTGGTCATGGGCCGCGGCTCGGTCGTCGGCCAGGCGCTGCTCGAGCACAAGGACGTCGCGGCGATCTCCTTCACCGGCTCGGTCGCGACCGGCCGCAAGGTCGCGGCCGCCTGCATCGCTTCCTCGCCGATGAAGAAGGTCCAGCTTGAGATGGGCGGTAAGAACCCGCTCGTCGTGCTCGACGACGCCGACCTCAAGGTCGCCGTCGAGGTCGCGGTCAACGGCGCCTTCTTTTCCACCGGCCAGCGCTGCACCGCCTCCTCGCGCCTGATCGTCCAGTCCGGCATCCACGACAAATTCGTCGAGGCCTGCATCGAGCGGCTGAAAGGCGTCGTCGTCGACGACGCGCTCAAGGCCGGCACCCATATTGGCCCGGTCGTCGACCAGAGCCAGCTCGACCAGGACCTGAAATACATCCAGATCGCCAAGGACGAGGGCGGCAGGCTCGCCTTCGGCGGCGAGCTCCTGAAGCGCGAGACTCCCGGCTTCTATCTCCAGCCGGCGCTGTTCACCGAGACCACCAACGCCATGCGCATCTCGCGCGAGGAGGTCTTCGGCCCGGTCGCCAACATCGTCCGCGTCAAGGACTATGACGAGGCGCTGGCCGTGGCGAACGACACCGAGTTCGGCCTCTCCTCGGGCATCTGCACGACCTCCCTGAAATACGCCACGCATTTCAAGCGCAACAGCGAGGCCGGCATGGTGATGGTCAACCTGCCGACGGCGGGCGTGGACTATCATGTGCCGTTCGGCGGCCGGAAGGGCTCCAGCTACGGTCCGCGCGAGCAGGGCGCCTACGCCAAGGAGTTCTACAGCACGGTGAAGACGGCCTACACGCTGGCCTGATTTCGGAACAGGCTGCGGTCGCGGCGGTTGATCGGGAAACTCACTCCTCCCGATCGGAGCCGCGACATGCATCACCCCGACCCGAAGAAGCGCGAGATCGTCGATCTCGCGCTCGATTGCTACAAGCACTGCTTCGGCATGGCGACGACGCATTGCCTCGCCGTCGGAGGCGCCCATGCCGAGCCGGGGCATCTGACGCTGATGCTGGCCTGTTCCGAGATCTGCCGGAGCATGGCCCATCTGCTGCTGATGGCCTCGCCGCATGCCAGGCATCTCGCCCCGGAGTGTATCGAGATCTGCGAGGCTTGTGCCGCCGATTGCGAGCGCCTCGGCGGCATGGAGGATTGCGTCGCGGCCTGCCGCGCCTGTGCGAAGGCGTGTGCCGCCCTGTCGTGACGGGCGCTCAGCCGACCGGAATCACGTCGACCGCGACCCCGATCTGCTGCGAGCCCGGCCCGATCACCACCCCGTCCAGCGGCGCGACATCGGCGTAGTCGCGGCCGATGGCAGTGACGATGTGGTCGTCGGCGACGATCAGGTCGTTGGTCGGGTCGAGCCCGATCCAGCCGGTTTCAGGCCCGCACCAGAGCAAGGCCCAGGCATGGCTGGCATCGGCGCCCTCCAGCCGCTTCTGGCCGGGCGGCGGGATGGTGCGGATATAGCCGCTGACATAGGCCGCCGGCAGGCCGAGGCCGCGCAGGCCCGCGATCATGATATGGGCGAAATCCTGGCAGACGCCGTGGCGCCGGGCGAAGGCCTCGGCCAGGGGGGTTGAGACCTCGGTCGCGCCGGGGTCGTAGGCGAAATCGCCCCGGATCCGCGCCATCAGCTCGGTCGCGGCCTCCAGCACGGGCCGCTTCGCCCCGAAGCTCGCGCGCGCATAGGCGATGACGGAGGCGACCTCGGGCACGAGCCGGCTGGGATAGAGGTGATGGGCGGGGGAGGCGGGCGAGAGGCTGCAGGAGGCGAGCGCCAGCGCCGCGACCTCCTCCCAGCCGCGCGTCAGCCCGGGATGGGGCGGAGCCGGGCGCTCGACGGCGATGCGCGCCCGCATCTCGACCTTGAGTTCGTGATGCGGGCTGGCGATCGTCGCCATCGTCATCCGGTTGCCGAAGAAGCAGGGCGCGTCGCTGCGCTCGGCCGGCCTCGGCGAGATCAGCAGCTCGCTGCTCCGCACGTTCTGGCCCGACCCGTCGCGCGGCAGCAGCCGCATCACGCAGCGCGCGAAGGGCACCTGCCGGCTGTAATCGTAGGTGGTGACGTGGCGCACGTCGTAGATCACGCGATGCCCGTCAGTCGCGATCCTTCCGGGCCGCTGTTCTGGAGGAAATACCGGTCGGCGATGGCGGCGGAGAGCCCCATCAGCAATTGCTCGAACAGCAGGATGCTGGTGCGGTCGAGCCGGCCGGCCTCGGCGATCCGGCAATCGGCGGCGAGCCGCAGCACCAGGCGGTAGGGCGTCTCCAGCATGCCGTCCTCGGCCAGCGTCGGCAGGCCCCTGATCTCGGCCTCGAGCCGCTCGACCTGGAAGGCGACCGAGCGGGGATTGTACGGGTCCAGCATGACCAGGTCGAGCACCGGCTGCAGGCTCGCCCCGAGCAGGTAGCGCGAGCGATAGGTGATCTGCGAATCCGTCAGGTCGAGCAGCGCGTCGAGGGCTTCGCCCGAGGGCTCGTTCTCGGTGAATTGCCGGGCGAAGCGGCAGGTCGCGATGCCGCGCTCCAGCCGCCGCCCGATATCGAGGAAGCGCCAGCCCGCGCCGCGCACCATGTTCTCCTGGCTGAGGCCGGAGAAGGCCGCGAGCGTCTTCAGGGCGCGGTCGGCGATCTCGTAGGCCTCGCCCTCCGAGGGCCTGCGCCCGTCCTGCGGCGTGAGCTGCTTCTGCAGGTCGCCGAACAATCGCCAGGCGTCGACCGAGAGCCGCTCGCGGATGACCGAGGCGGTGCGGCGCGCCTCCCGCACCGAAGCCGCGGCGGAGCCGTAGTCGTCGAGGCTGTAGAGCGCCGAATAGGCCTGCGCGGCGGGGTTCCGGCCGCGGTCATGCGGGGCTGCGCCCCAGGCGACGAGAAGATCGGCCAGCCGGTGCACCGTGTCGCCGCGTCCCGGCGAGGGATCGGAATCGATCAGCCGGCCGAGCAGGGCGCGCACCAGGCGCAGGGTCGCCTCGCCGCGTTCCAGATAGCGCCCGAGCCAGAACAGGTTGTCGGCGGCGCGGCTCGGCAGCGTGCCGGTGACGCGCTGGATGCTGATCCGGTCCGGCGCCGGCAACAGCGTGATCGGCTCGACCGGCGCGTCGGCGGTGACCCAGACATCGCTGGAGCGCACGCCGTTGCGCAGGCTGACGGCGCGCGCATCCGGCTCGTCCGAGATCCGGCAGAAGCCGCCAGGCATCACCTTCCAGCCGTCGGGGGTCGCGGCGGCGAAGACGCGCAAGGTCATCGGGTGCGGCTCGAGCCGGCCGTTCTGGAACACCGGCGTGGTCGAGAGCCTGACCACCTCCTGCCCGACATAGTCCAGGCCGCGCGCGGCGATGCGGGCGCGCAGCGCCTCGCGCTCGGCCGCCGGCAGTTCGCCGGCGAGCACCGATTCCCGGCCGAGCTCGCCGTCGGCGCTGCGGAAGGCGGGCGCGACGCTCATCTCGTCGAGCCGCGCCAGCACGGTCTCGCGCTCGCGCGGCTGGCCGCACCACCAGGTCGCGATATTCGGCAGGATCAGCTCCTCGCCCAGCACCTGCCGGGCGAGCGCGGGCAGGAAGCCCATCAGCGCCCGCGCCTCGACGGCGCCCGAGCCGAGGCCGTTGGCGACATGGACCTGGCCGGCGCGCACGGCCTGCACCAGCCCGGCGACGCCGAGCGCCGATCGCGCATTGAGCTCGAGCGGATCGGCGAAATCGCCGTCGATGCGCCGCCAGATCACATCGGCGCGCTTGAGCCCGGCGATGGTGCGCACATGCACCCGGCCCTCCCGCATCAGCAGGTCGTCGCCTTCCACCAGCAGGAAGCCGAGATAGCGCGCGAGATAGGCCTGCTCGAAATAGCTCTCGTTGAGCGGCCCCGGCGTCAGCAGGCAGATCCGCGGCTCGACCCGCCGCGACCGCGACACCAGCCCGGCCCGGAAGCCCTGGAAGAAGGCGGCGAGCCGCTCGATGTTCATGCTGCGGAACATGTCCGGGAAGGCGCGTGTCAGCGCCAGCCGGTTTTCCAGCGCGTAGCCGGCGCCCGAGGGCGCCTGGGCGCGATCCTGCAGCACCCACCAGCGCCCGTCCGGCCCGCGGCCGAGATCGGCAGCGTAGAGCTGCAGCGCGCCGCCGCCCGGCGTGCCGTGCAGGGGGCGCAGATAATCCGGGCTGCCGGTGACGACCGCCGCCGGCAGCAGGCCCTTCGCGACGAAGTCGCCGGGGCCGTAGACGTCGTCGAGCAGGCGCGCGAGCAGTTGCGCCCGCTGCGCGACGCCGGCTGCGATGCTCTGCCATTCGGCGCCGGGGATGAGGAGCGGCACATGGCTCAGCGGCCAGGCGCGCTCGCCCACGCTGGGATCGTGCGCGTCGATGTCGCCATGGACGCGATAGGAGACGCCGGTGTCGTGGACATGCCGGTCGGCGAGGCCGAAGCGCTGCCGCAACTCGTCCGGCGACAGCGCGCACCATGCCTGGAGGAAAGGTTCCCAGTGGGGCCGCACGGCCCCTGCCGCGTCGACGCATTCGTCATGGGCGCCGGGCAGGGCGCGATAGCCGGCGAGCAGCGCCGCGCGCCGCTCCTCCTTGGTGCGTCCAGACCGGATGCGGCCCTGCACTGCCATGCGCTTCGTTCAGACCCATGCCGGGCGCCGCAGATCCGGCCGGGGCGGGACTGCGGCGCCGCGCTCTTCCGGCGGAATCGCCGGACCGGCGGGACTATGACCGATCGCCTCGCGACGCGCGAGCCGTCTCGCCGTCGCCGCACGGGAATTCGTGGCGGGGCTTCGCCGGGGGGCGCCCGGAGGCATGGCGGCGGCGCGTTCTTTCTCCCTTGCAAGCTTTCTCCTTTGCAAGCCGGCCGAACCGTCTCACTCTGGTCGCAGCGATCGGCTAACCGAATCTGGTGAGCCGTACGGAGTTGCGAGTGTCATGGACGCCATCGTCGATCAGGGGCTGCGGCCCGAAACCATTCCCGAGCGCACGCCGGTCCCGCCCTTCGATCTGGTGATCTTCGGCGCCGGTGGCGATCTCGCCCTGCGCAAGCTCTTCCCGGCCCTGGCCCAGCGCAACCGCGAAGGAGTGCTGCCGGAGGAGAGCCGGGTTCTCGCCGTCGTCCGCAAGGAGGAGGATGTCGAGGGCCTGCCCAGGCAGGTCGCCCAGCGGCTCCGCGAGGAAGGCATCCCGGCCGACCAGGTCGAGACCTTCCTGCGCAGGCTCACCATGGTGCTGCTCGATGCGCTGAAGCCCGAGACCTACACGTCGCTGAAGAAGGCGCTGGGCGAATCGGAGCGGGTGCGCTCCTTCTATCTCTCGACGCCGCCCGACCTGTTCATCCCGATCTGCGAAAACCTCGCCAAGGCGCAGATCCTGACGCCGACCTCGCGCGTCATCCTGGAGAAGCCGCTGGGGCGCGATCTCGCCTCGGCCCGCCAGATCAACGACGCCGTCGCGCGCATCCTGCCCGAAAGCCGCACCTACCGGATCGACCACTATCTCGGCAAGGAGACGGTGCAGAACCTGCTCGTCCTGCGCTTCGCCAACACGCTGTTCGAGCGCTCCTGGTCGAGCCGGGACATCGACCATGTCCAGATCACGGTGGCCGAGACGGTCGGGCTGGAGAGCCGCGCCGGCTATTACGACAAGGCCGGCCATATGCGCGACATGGTGCAGAACCATCTCATGCAGTTGCTGACCCTCTTCGCCATCGAGCCGCCGAACATGCTGGAGGCCGGCGCCGTCCGCGACGAGAAGATCAAGGTGCTCAAGGCGCTGCGTCCCATCGTCGGGCCGGATGTCCAGCGCTACACCGTGCGCGGCCAGTACGGGCCCGGCCAGATCGATGGCCAGCGCGTGCGCGGCTATGCCGAAGAGCTGGGTCACGCCTCCAACACCGAGACCTTCGTCTCGATCCGCTGCGAGCTGGATAGCTGGCGCTGGGCCGGCGTCCCGATCTATCTGCGCACCGGAAAGCGCATGGCGCAGCGCTATTCCGAGATCGTCGTCACCTTCAAGCCGGTGCCGCATTCGATCTTCGGCAACGGCACCTGCGACCGGCTCGACGCCAACCGCCTGTTCATCCGCCTGCAGCCGAACGATGGCGTCCAGCTCCAGCTCATGATGAAGGTGCCGGGCTCCGGGCGGCTCAAGATCGTGCCGCGCCAGCTCGATCTGCGCTACTCCACCGCCTTCGACGAGCGCACGCCGGACGCCTATGAGCGGCTGCTCACCGACGTCATCCGCGGCGATCAGACGCTGTTCATGCATCGCGACGAGGTCGAGCAGGCCTGGGCCTGGGTCGATCCGATCATCGCCGGCTGGCAGGACTACACGCCGCATCCGCATCGCTACGCGGCCGGCTCCTGGGGGCCGTCTCAGGCGATCGGCCTGATCGAGCGCGACGGCCGTTCCTGGGCCGATCCGGACCTGGTCTGATGGCGGGGGGAGCCGTCGCCTGGCAGCGCTTCGCCACGCTCGCCGATGCCTCCGAGGCACTGGCGGAAGCGGTCGCGATCCGGCTGAAGGAGCTGCTGGCCCGCCAGGAGCGGGCCTCGCTGGTGGTGCCCGGCGGCACCACGCCGGCGCTGTTCCTCGCCGCCCTCGGCCGGCGGGAACTGCCCTGGGAAAAGGTCACGCTGCTGCCGACCGACGAACGCTTCGTCGCCGCCGACGATCCGGCGTCGAACGAGCGGATGCTGCGGGCGCAGTTCGCCCCGCTGGCGCAGGGGCGCGTTCGCTTCCTCTCCTTCCACGGCCATGGCAGCGACATCGAGGCCGCCGCCTCGCAGCTCTGCGCCGAGCTCGCCGAATTGCCGGCGCTCGACCTCGTCGTCTCCGGCATGGGGGCGGATGGCCACATCGCCTCGCTCTTCCCGGGCGCGGAGGCGAGCTTCGACAACCTGCCCGACAGCGGCATCGTGGTCGCACGTCCGCCGGGGCTGCCGCCGCGCCTGTCGCTGTCGCCGAAGAGGCTGGTCGAGGCGGGCTGGGTGGGGCTGCTCGTCTCCGGTGCCGCCAAGGAGGCGGTGCTGAAGGGGGCCGGCAGCCGCTCCGCGCCGCTGCCGGTGGACATGCTGCTCGGCCGCATGCGGGGGCTCGACGTCTATTGGGCGAAGGAGTAGGGCAGGCCATCGAGCCCGTTTTCCGCCTGCAAATCGATTGAAAGACCAAGCCATGGACGAAGCTGCCGCGATTGCCCGGCTGAAGAGCTGCGGAGTCATCCCCGTCGTCGTGATCGAGGACGCCTCGCGCGCCGTCGATCTCGCCCATGCGCTGGTGGCCGGCGGCATCGACGTCGTCGAGGTCACGCTGCGCCGTCCCGCCGCGCTGGAGGCGCTCGCCGCCATCGCGAAGTCGGTGCCGAAGGCGCTGGCGGTGGCCGGCACGGTCGTCACCCCGACGCAGGTCGCGCAGGTGAAGGATGCAGGCGCCCAGGCCGTCGTCAGCCCGGGTTTCAGCGAAAGCGTGGACGAGGCGCTGCGCAAGGCCGGGCTGCCCTGGCTGCCGGGCGTCGCCACGGCGTCGGACTGCATGCGCGCCGTCGCGGCCGGCCGTACCACGGCGAAGTTCTTCCCGGCCGAGCAGGCCGGCGGCCCGCCGGCGCTGAAGGCGCTCTCCGGCCCCTTCCCGCAGATGAGCTTCTGCCCGACGGGCGGGGTCGGCCTGAGGAATCTCGGCGATTATCTCGCCCTGCCGCAGGTGATCTGCGTCGGCGGCTCCTGGCTCGTCCCGGCCGATGCCATCGCGGCGGGCGACTGGAACCGCATCACGACGCTGGCGCGCGAGGCGAAGGACGCTTTCCTGAAGTTCCGGGGGTAGTTCGCTCGCGTTCCACCGCGTCCTTCTCCCCTCGGGAGAGGGACGCCGCCGGACGGGGTTACCCCAGCTTCCCGCGCGCCATCTCCGCGATCGCCAGCGAGCTCGTCAGCCCCGGACTCTCGATGCCGAGCAGGTTGACCAGGCCCGGTACGCCATGGACTTCCGGCCCGTCGATGCGGAAATCCGGCATCGGCTCGCTCGGCCCGTGCAGCTTCGGCCGGACGCCGGCATAATCCGCGACCAGCGCCCCGTCCGGCAGCGCCGGCCAATAGGTTCTGATCGCGGCGTAGAATCTGTCCCCCCGCGCGGGATCGACCACCAGGTCCTGGTCGCTCCCGACCCATTCGACATCGGGGCCGAACTTGACCCGCCCGCCCATGTCGATGGTGGCGTGGATGCCGAGGCCCGCCGCCTCCGGCACCGGATAGACCAGATGCGTGAAGGGCTGCCTGCCGGTCAGGGCGAAGTAGTTGCCCTTGGCGTAGTGCTGCACCGGCACATGCGCCGTCGGGAAGCCGCCGAGCAGGCCGAGCAGCTTCGGCGCGCCATGGCCGGCCGCGTTCACCACCGTCCGCACCGTATAGGTCGCGGGCTCCGCCCCGCCGAAATCGACGCTGAAGCCCTCGCCCTCGCGCCGCCAGCCGGTGATCGGCGTGTTGAGCGCGAGCGAGCCGCCCGCCGCCTCGCATTCGCCGAGCAGCGACAGCATCAAGGCATGGCTGTCGACCACGCCGGTCTCGGGCGAGAGCAGGGCGATTTCGCAGCGCACCTCCGGCTCCATCGCCTTGGCCTCGGCGCCGGAGAGCCAGCGCAGCGAGTCGACGCCGGAGGCCTTGGCCCGCGCCATGATCGTCTCCAGCGCCGGCTTCTGGCTTTCGGACGTGGCGACGATCAGCTTGCCGCAGGCCCTGTGCGGCAGGCCGCGCTCCTCCAGATAGCGGTAGAGCTTCCTGCGGCCCTCGACGCAGACCTTCGCCTTGAGCGAGCCGGGCGGATAGTAGATCCCGGCATGGATGACTTCGGAATTGCGCGCCGAGGTCTGGGTGCCGATGCCCTCGGCCGCCTCCGCTATCACGACTTCGCGGCCGGCGAGCGCCTGTTCGCGCGCCACTGCGAGGCCGACGACGCCGGCTCCGATCACCAGGCAATCGATATCGCTCATCGCCGTCCTTCTCCGTCCCATCCCGGCTGGCCGGGATGGGCTGCTTGATGGCGAAGCCGGCAGAAGCCGGCCTCGCGGCGCTCAGCTGCGCTGCGGCATCGCGATTTCGATCAGGCTCGCCCAGTAGTTCACGCCGACCGGGATCGCCTGGTCGTTGAACTCGTAGGCCGGGTGGTGCAGGCCGGCCGAGTCGCCGTTGCCGATATTGATGAAGGCGCCGGGGCGCTCCTCCAGCATGAAGGAGAAGTCCTCGGAGCCCATGGTCGGCGGGACGTCGGTGGTGATCGAGTCGGAGCCGAACACCTCCTTGGCGACGCTGGTGACGAAGTCGGTCTGGCCGTGATGGTTGAAGGTCACCGGATAGCCGAGATGGTATTCCAGCTCGTATTTCATGCCGAAGGCCTTCATCACCCCTTCGACGATCTCGGTGATGCGCTTCTGCGCGAGGGCGCGGGTCTGCGGCGTCAGCGTCCGCACCGAACCTTTGATCTCCGCCGTCTGCGGGATGACGTTGAAGGCTTCGCCGGCATTGAGCGCCGTGACCGAGATGACGATCGATTCCAGCGGGTCGGCATTGCGCGAGGCCACCGTCTGCAGGGCGCTGACCAGCGCGCAGGAGGCGACGATCGGGTCGTTGACCCGGTGCGGCGCGGCCGCGTGCCCGCCAAGCCCCTCGATCTTGAGGTGGATACGGTCGGCGGCGGCCATCGCGGGGCCCTTGGCGATCTCGAACTTGCCGACCGGCACGCCCGGCTTGTTGTGCATGCCGTAGACTTCCTGGACGCCGAAGCGGGAGATCAGCCCGTCGTCGATCATCGCCTTGGCGCCGGCGCCGCCTTCCTCGGCCGGCTGGAAGATCAGCACGGCGGTGCCGTCGAAGTCGCGGGTCTGGGTCAGGTATCGAGCGGCGCCGAGCAGCATCGCGGTATGGCCGTCATGGCCGCAGGCATGCATCTTGCCGGGCACGGTCGAGCGGTGCTCGAGATTGGTCTCCTCGTGGATCGGCAGCGCGTCCATGTCGGCGCGCAGGCCGATGACCTTGCCGGAGCCCTGGCCCTTGCCCTTGATCACGCCGACCACGCCGGTCTGGCCGAGGCCGGTGACCACCTCGTCGACGCCCCATTCCTTCAGCTTCTCGGCGACGAGGCCGGCGGTCCGGTGCTCTTCATACATCAGCTCGGGATGGCGATGGATGTCGCGGCGGATCGCCGTGATTTCGGGGGTCAGCGCCGCGATGATGTCGGTCTTGGGCATCTTGTCCTCTGAGATGGCTTGAGCGACCGCGCAGAAAGCGGGTGCCGCCGCGCAAGCTAGACCAGTCTCACGCCGCCTGTCCAAGCCGGCCGGCGCGCAGGGGATGGGCATTGGCGGTATGGCGGAAGCGATCGGGAGCCGCAGGCCGTATTGTGAACGAACATTCATCGGAGCTTCGCGAAGCATTCGAATAAATAAAACGGCATTCAGCCATGATTTGGCCTTTTCCAGCCAATAGCGAGGCGACCTCTCCGCTCGGATCGTTTGCGATTGCCGATCTGACTTGGCTCACCTTCCCCATCATGTCTGGTTGATTATGCGTCGATTGATGTTGCTTGCGTGCCTGTCCGCGTTCTTGCCTGCTGCCGCCTTGGCCGACGAGACGGTCCAGAAAATTTCCTTCCAGCCGCAGGTGAAAGGCCTGAACTGCCTCAAGCCCGAGACCCGCTCGATGATCACCGAACTGGTCGCCAAGATCGGTCCCATCCAGATCACCTCGACCTGCGGCGGCCGGCATGCCCGGCATTCCCAGCATTATCTCGGCCGCGCCATCGATTTCCGGCCACTCGCGACCTCGTCGCGCAAGGCTGCCGCCGCGGCCCGCTCGCTCGCGGCCGTCGGCGGCGTCGGCACCTATTCCAACGGCCTCGTCCATGCCGATGTCGGCGCGCGCGAGGCCTATTGGCACGGCCACAAGCGCAGCCGCTACGCCGCGGGCCACAAGCGCGGCCGTTATGCGCGGCTCGCCCGCAACGGCGGCTGACGGGGGGCGGCCGATCTTCAGCGGCGCGTGGCGCCCAGCGGATGCCGGAAGACCAGATCGTCGGGATCGGGCCGTTCGGCGTCGGCATCGCGCCGCGCGCCGAGCCGTTCCGCCACGGCGGCCGAGGCGGCGTTGTCCCGGGCGACATAGCTCACCAGGCTGGCGAGCTTCAGCGTCCGGACCGCCCAGTCCCGCAGGGCGCCGGCCGCCTCGGTCGCGTAGCCATGCCCCTCATGGCCGTCATAGAGCAGCCAGCCGAGTTCCTTCTCGGGGAAGAGTGGGCCGTCATTGATGCCGACCTGCCCGATGCAGGCGCCGTCCGCGCGCTGCGTCACCATCAGCGCGCCATGTCCGAAGAGCGGCCAGCAGGCGACATCGTGGCAGAACATGCCCCAGGCCTGGCGCGCCGGGAACGGGCCGCCCATCGCCGCCGACCGCGGCGAGGCCATGAACCCGGCATAGGCGGGGAAGTCCGCTTCGGTCATCGGCCGCAGAATCAGGCGCTGTGTCTGCAGCGTCGGAACAGGGTGGTCGCTCATGGAGCGGCTTCTAGAGCCGGCGCGCCGGCGCGGCTAGAGCATCGGACCGAAAAGTGGAATCCACTTTTCGGAAGAATCCGATGCACCAGCAACGAGATCGATCATCGGTACCGCGTCCGAAAGGAGGCGCGATGACTTAGACTGCGAATTCGCCGCGCCAGCGCGCCACGTCCTCCAGCGCGACATTCGAGCCGCAGAGCACGAGGCCGATCCGCTCTCCGGGCCGGAAGCTATCCTTCCGCGCCAGCGCCGCCGCGACGACGCAGGCCGCGGCGGGCTCGACCAGGACGCGCTCGTTCTGCAGCAGCCAGACCAGTTCCCGCACCGCCTCGGCGTCCGGCACCACGACGATCTCCGCCAGGAGCTGGCGGGCGGCCGCCATGGTCCGCTCGGTGGCGAAGGGGGCGCCGAGCGTGCGCGCGATCGAGCTCGGCCGGATCGGCACCGGCCTGCCGGCCTCCAGCGCCTGAGTCATCGTCGTCGCGCCCTCGGTCTCGACGCCGTGCAGCCTGACGGCCGGGTCGAGCCCCTTCAACGCCGTGCCGACGCCGGCCGCGAAACCGCCGCCGCCGATCGCGATGAAGACATGGTCGAGCCGGCCGCCGGCATCGCCGGCGAGCTCGAGCCCGAGCGTGCCGTGCCCGGCGATGATCGCCGGGTCGTCATAGGAATGGACATGGACCATGCCCTGCCGCTCGTACTCCCCGGCCCTGGCGAAGGCGGCGACCGAATCCGCGCAGAGCTCGACCTCGCCGCCGGCCTCCTGCGTCAGGCGGATGTTGAGCGCCGGCGTCGCCTGCGGCATCAGCACCAGCGCGCGGGCGCCCATCGCCTGGGCGACCAGCGAGACGGCGATGGCGTGGTTGCCGCCGGAGACGGTGACGACGCCGCGCTTCAGCTCCGCTTCGCTCAGCCCCGTCAGGCGGTTGTAGCAGCCCCGCACCTTGAAGGAGCCGGCGAGCTGCAGGCTCTCCAGCTTGATCCAGGTCTCGACGCCGAGCCGGGCCGAGAGGCCGGCGCTGTGGTAGGTCGGCGTGCGCCGCACCTTGCCGGCGATGCGCGTCGCGGCGGCCTGCACATCGGCGAGGGTGACGTCGAAATCCATGGTCGCGCGGTCCTGTTCGTCTGCACGGGTTCGGCCGGTACGAGAGCGTGCGGCGGGGGCGTGCGTCAAGAACCCGCCGCGACCGGGCTTGTCCGCGGCCGGGCTCAGCCTCTAGCCTGCCGGCACGGAATCTGCCTGCGGCGGGATGCGGGGGCCTCGCGGCCCGGAACGCCCCGCCACCGGGCCTGATGCGAACCTTCCGAGGGAGAAATGCCGTGACGATGACGCCGAGAGAGATGCTGGCCAGGCTGGTTTCGTTCAATACGGAATCGCAGCGCAGCAATCTCGACCTGATCCATTACTGCCGGGACTATCTGGCCTCGCTCGGCGTCGAGAGCCGGCTGGTTCCCAGTCCAGACGGCGAGAAGGCCAATCTCTATGCGACGATAGGCCCGCAGTGCGACGGCGGCGTGATCCTCTCCGGCCATACCGACGTGGTGCCCGTCGCGGGCCAGAACTGGACCTCCGACCCCTGGACGCTGACCGAGCGCGACGGCCGGCTCTACGGCCGCGGCGCCTGCGACATGAAGGGCTTCGACGCGATCGCACTCGCCCTGGTGCCGGAGATGCTGGCGGCGCCGTTGACCCGGCCGATCCATATCGCTCTGTCATATGACGAGGAGGTCGGCTGCCGCGGCGCGCGGGTCATGATCGCCGCGATGCAGCAGCACGGGCTGAAGCCCTCGACGGTGATCGTCGGCGAGCCCTCGATGATGAAGGTCGTCACC
>Ga0180223_1000974_pt1 | contig 26275 bp, 26 predicted proteins | sample eDN5th30CKraftOP_FD_151337 | JGI IMG/M metagenome (GOLD analysis project Ga0180223, IMG submission 151337) | Enriched Organic Plus compost microbial communities from Emeryville, California, USA - eDNA 5th pass 30_C Kraft OP (version 2) (version 2) ... | reverse complement strand
CCGATCGGATCGCGCTCGCGCGCGTGCTCGCCCCGCTCGGCGAGCTGACCGGCCTCGACAAGCTCGACGGCGGAACCTTCGCCTCGGTGTGGGAGGCCCGCTTCGCCGAGGGCGAGCCCGCGATCGTCAAGGTCGCGCCTCCCGACGACGCGCCGTCGCTCCTGCTCTACGAGGAGCGGATGCTGCGCAGCGAGGCCCTCATCATGCAGCTCGGCGAAGAGCGCGGCTGGCCGTTCCCGCGCCTGCTGCTGCTCGACACGAGCCGCGAGATCCTGCCCGTCGACGTGCTCGCCATGAGCCGGATGCCGGGATCGCGCTGGGATCAGGCGCAGGCTCACATGACGCCCGAGGCCAACGATCGCGCGACGCGCGAGCTCGGTCGCCTGCTCGCGCGCGTGCACGAGGAGCGCGGTGCCGAGTTCGGCTACCCGTCGTCGTCGACGCTGCGCGCCCCGACGTGGCCGGAAGCCGTCGAGCTCGTCGTGGAGAGCCTGCTCGCCGACGCGCGGCGGGCGCGCGTCCCGCTGCCGGGGCACCGCATCCGCGCCGCCCTCGTTCGCGCGCGAGCGGCGCTCGCGGAGGTCGTCGAGCCGCGCCTCGTGCACGCGGATCCGTGGCCCGGCAACGTCTTCGTCGTGCCCGAGACGGGCGAGGTGCTCGGCGTCATCGACGTCGAGCGGGGTCTGTGGGCCGATCCGCTCTTCGACGTCGTCGCGGGGGATGCGATGAACGCGGGGGAGCCGGATGCCCGCCTCGCCGCCGCTCCGGGTTTCTCGGACGCCGAGCTCATGCGCATCCACGTGTACCGCATCTGGTTCACGGTGCTGATGACGACCGAGATCGTGCCCCGCGGTTTCGAGGGGGAGTGGCTCGTCGAGTACCGGGCCGAGCTCGCGCGCAACCTCGAGACGGCGCTCGAGCGCGTGCTCGGCGACCACGTGCCGGTCGAGTCGGCGGCCCTAGACTCGCGGCATGGGGCGCGGATCTGACGCACGGCCGGCATCCGTGACGATCGTGCTCGACCCCGAGCGCGCGCGCACGCTCGCGGCGCTCGCCGAGCTGTACCACGCGACGCCCGAGCGCCTCGTCTCCTCGTGGGCCGCGTACCACATCGACCGGCTCGCGGCCGGTCTCACTCCCGACACGGATCCGTCGAGTTGGTCGCCCGATCGGCTCGAGGGCACCGACTAGGAGGCGTCGCGCCGGGCCGCCCCCTCGGCGAGCTCGCCCCAGCGGTGCCCCCATGCGGCGAGGGGCTGCAGGGCCTGCAGCAGCTCGAGGCCGGCTTGCGTCAGGCGGTAGCGCACCTGCACGGGCGTCGACGGGATCACGTGACGATCGACGAGCCCCGCCGTCTCGAGTTCGCGCAAGCGCTGCGCCGCCATGCGGTCGGAGAGGCCGTCGACCGCGGCGACGATCGCGCTGAAGCGCGTCGCTCCGCGACCGAGGGCGAGCAGGATGCCGGGGCTCCACCGGCGACCGGCGAGCTCGGTCGAGGAGATGAAGCGGCGGCACGCCTCATCGTCGATGTGCATGAGGTCGGGGGTCGTAGGCACTCACCTATGGTAAGCGACTTACGCGGCGATTGCCGGGCGGCATCCGCCGCCGGATGCTGGAGACATGCCCGACTACGGTCACCCCCTGCGCTTCGGAACCTTCATCACGCCTTCCGCGGCCCGGCCCGACGCGCCGGTCGCTCTCGCGCGCCTCGCGGAGGAGCTCGGCTACGAGCTCGTCACCTTCCAAGACCACCCCTACCAGCCCGCCTTCCTCGATACGTGGACGCTGCTCAGCTGGGTCGCCGCCCAGACGTCCCGCATCCACGTCGCGGCGAACGTGCACAACCTGCCCCTTCGTCCGCCCGCCGTGCTCGCGCGCGCCGCGGCGAGCCTCGACCTGCTCTCGGGCGGGCGCTTCGAGCTCGGCCTCGGGGCGGGCGGCTTCGTCGACCCCATCGCCGCGATGGGCGGGCCGCGGCGCACGCCCGCCGAGAACGTGCAGGCGCTCGCCGAGGCCATCCCGATCATCCGGGGTCTGTGGGACGTCGACGAGCGTGGCGGCCTGCGCCTCGACGGCGAGTTCTACAGCGTCGAGGGCGCCAAGCGCGGGCCCGCGCCGGCGCACGACATCCCCATCTGGATCGGGGCGCTGAAGCCCCGGATGCTGCGCCTCATCGGCCGGATGGGCGACGGCTGGCTGCCGAGCCTCGCCTACCTCGAGCCGGGCGGCTATGCGGCCGGCAACGCTGTGATCGACGAGGCGGCCGAGAAGGCCGGACGCGATCCGCGTGAGATCCGGCGCCTGCTCAACATCGGCGGGCGGTTCGCGGATGACGACGGGGGCTTCCTGCAGGGCCCACCCGCGCAGTGGGTCGAGGAGCTGCTTCCGCTCGTCGTCGACGACGGCGCGTCGACGCTCATCCTCGCGAGCGACGACCCCGCGACGTTCGAGACCTTCGCATCGGAGGTAGCGCCCGCGCTGCGCGAGCGCGTCGCGGTGGAGCGCGCGACCCGCGGTGTCGACGTCTCGGCGCGCGTACGCGGTGCGTCCGCCCTCGCGGCCCGACGCCCGGGCATCGACTACGACGGCCTGCCGCCCGCGCTCGCCGAGAACGCCGTCGAGCCCGGCGATCGCGAGTACCGACGCGTGCGCTCGAACTACCTCCGCGGCGGCTCGCCGGGCCTCGTGTTGCGTCCGCGCGACGTCGACGAGGTCGTGCAGGCGGTCGCCGTCGCGCGCGATCATCGCGGCGTGCCCCTCGGCATCCGCTCGGGCAGCCACGGCATCAGCGGGCGCTCGACGAACGACGGCGGCCTCGTGATCGACCTCTCGGCGCTCGACACGATCGAGGTGCTCGACGAGGCGACGCGGCGCGTGCGCGTCGGTCCGGGTGCGCGCTGGCAGGAGGTCGCGGCGACCCTCGCCCCACACGGGTGGGTCATCACCTCGGGCGACTACGGCGGCGTAGGCGTGGGCGGGCTCGCGACCGCCGCGGGCGTCGGCTACTTCGCCCGCGAGCACGGCCTCACGATCGACGCGATGCGTGCCGCCGAGCTCGTGCTCGCCGACGGGAGCGTCGTGCGGGTCGACGCGGAGCACGATCCCGAGCTCTTCTGGGGCGTGCGCGGTGCGGGGGCCAACCTCGGCATCGTCACGGCCTTCGAGTTCGAGGCCGCGGAGGCGGGCGATGTGGGGTGGGCGCAGCTCGCCTTCGACGCATCCGACACGGCCGCGTTCCTCGAGGCCTGGGGTCGCACGATGGAGGCGGCGCCCCGCGACATCTCGGGCGAGGTGATCCTCGGGGCGCCCCGGGGCGGCCGGATGACGGCGATGGGGATGCTGCTCGTCGACTCGTCGGATCCCGACACGATCCTCGATCGCCTGCGGCCGTTCGCCGAGCTCGCGCCCCTGCTCGACCAGTCGGTCGTGCTCGCGCCGTACGCCTCGGTCATCGCGAACGCCCCCGGCGAGTCGAACGGCGGCAGCGGCACGCCCGTCGCGCGCGGCGGACTCGTCGAGCACGTCACACCCGAGCTCGCCGAGGACCTCGCGCGGATGCTGCGCTCGGGTCGCGTGCACTTCTTCCAGGTGCGCGCGGTCGGCGGCGCCGTCGCCGACGTGCCCGAGGATGCGACGGCCTACGCCCACCGCTCGGCGAACTTCTCGCTCGCGGCGATGTCGAGCGATCCGGACTGGCTCAACGCCCAGTGGGACGCGCTCGAGCACCACGTGCTCGGCGTCTACTTGAGCTTCGAGGCCGATCCGCGCGGTGACCGCGTCGAGCGCGCCTTCCCGCCCGCGACGCTCGCGCGCTTGCGCGAGCTCAAGTCGCGCGTCGATCCGACGGGCCTCTTCCGCGACAACTTCGCCCTCATCCCCGAGTGACCTTGGTCCCGCCGGGGGAGGCTGCGGCGCGCGCCCCGCTCGTAGACTGGGCGCGTGCCGGCCGACCTCGTCCATCTCGTGCGCCACGGCGAGGTGGAGAACCCCACGCGCGTGCTCTACGGGCGGCTGCCGGGCTTCGGCCTCTCGCCGCTCGGACACCGCATGGCCGAGCTCGCGGCCGCCTCGCTCGAAGGGCGGCCCGTCGCATCGCTCGCCTCGAGCCCCCTGCAACGAACGCAGGAGTCGGCGGCCCCGTGGGCCGCGCGCTTCGGGCTCGAGGTGCGCCTCGACGAGCGGCTCATCGAGCCCGCCAACCGCTTCGAGGGCACGAATGTGCGCCGGGGCCTGCGTGACCCGCGCAATTGGCCCTACCTCGTGGGCCCGTGGCGCCCGACGTGGGGTGAGGCGTTCACCTCGATCCGCGCCCGGATGCTCGCGGCCGTCGCGCAGGCGTACGCCGAGACGGATGCCGGCGAGGCCGTGCTCGTGAGCCATCAGCTGCCCATCTGGATGGTCGCGCGCTCGGTCGCCCGCAAACCCCTCGCGCACGACCCGCGGGCTCGCCGCTGCGCGCTCTCGAGCATCACGACGCTCGCGTGGCGCGAGGGCGCGTTCGTCGAGGTGGACTATCAGGAACCTGCGGCAGAGTTGCTCTCGCAGTCCATCGACCTGGGAGCCGTGTGACCACCCGAACCCGTCGCCGCGTCGGCGTGCGCCTGCTGGTGCCCGCCGTCGCCCTCGCCGCCGTGCTCGCTGGGTGCACGCCCGAGGCCGGTCATCTCGCCGACCAGTACGAGAACGGCACGGGCGACGGCTACGTCTCGGGCGACGGGCGCGTCGTGCAGCCGCCGGCATCCGAGCGCGAGGATCCCGTCGCGTTCGCGGGCACCCTCGACACGGGCGAGCACTTCGACTCCGCGGATGCCGTGGGCAAGGTCGTCGTCGTCAACTTCTGGTACGCGAGCTGCCCGCCGTGCCGCGAGGAGGCGCCCGACCTCGAGAAGCTGCGCGTGCAGTTCGAGGGCGACGACGTCGTCATGCTCGGCGTCAACGTGAGCGACACGGCCGACATCGCGCTCGGTTTCGAGAAGAAGTTCGGCGTCGGCTACCCCTCGATCATCGACGCGGGCGACAACGCCGTGCAGCTCGCCTTCGCGGGCGGCAAGCTCGCGCCCAACTCCGTGCCGACGACGCTCATCCTCGATCGCGAGGGGCGCGTCGCCGCCCGCATCAGCGGCCTCATCGAGAGTCCGAGCGTCGTCGCCGACATCGTCGACGAGCTGCTGGCCGAGAAGGCCTGACGCGTGGACCCGGGCGAGATCGTCGTCTCCGGCGGGCTGTGGCTCGCCGTGCCGATCGCGCTCGCCGCGGGGCTCATGTCGTTCCTGTCGCCGTGTGTACTGCCCCTTGTGCCCGGCTACCTCGGCTACGTCTCGGGCGTCGCGCGCGGGGCGAAGCGCACGCGCTCGCGGATGACGCTCGGCGCCTTGCTGTTCGTCGCGGGGTTCTCGCTCGTCTTCCTCGCGGTCTTCGTGCTCGCGGGAACGGCGGGCCGCTTCCTGTTGCAGTACGGCGACCTCATCATGCGCATCGGCGGTGGGGTCATCATCGTGCTCGGCCTCGTGTTCATCGGGCAGGTCACGGTGCTGCAGCGGCAGGTCAAGCCGAGCTGGCAGCCGCGTACGGGACTCGTGGGCGCACCGCTGCTCGGCATCCTCTTCGCCCTCGGATGGACCCCGTGCATCAGCCCGACCCTCACAGCCGTCGGCTTCCTCGCGGGCTACGGCGGCGACCCGTGGCGCGCCGTGCTGCTCGGCCTCGCCTATTGCGCGGGCCTCGGCGTGCCGTTCGTGCTCGTCGCGCTCGGATTCGGCTGGGTCGGAACGAGCCTCGGCTGGGTGCGCCGTCACATCCGCGGCATCAACATCGCGGGAGGCGTGCTGCTCATCGTCATCGGCGTGCTCATGGTCACGGGACTGTGGAGCGTCATCATGTCGCAATTGGGGGCGGTGATCGGTGGCTTCAGCACCCCGCTCTGAGGGCACGACGAAGAAGGAGCGGTCGAGCGATCCGCTGCGACCCGACGACCACATCGACGCCGAGCCTGCGGCCGCGGGCGTCGCCCAGCCGAAGCTCGGCGTCGTCGGCTACTTGCGGTTCTTCTGGCGTCAGCTCACGAGCATGCGCACCGCCCTCGTGCTGCTGTTGCTGCTCGCCCTCGCGGCCGTGCCGGGCTCCCTCGTGCCGCAGCGCAGCTCCGACCCGAACGGCGTGCTGCAGTATGAGCGCGACAACCCCGACACCTTCGAGCTGCTCGACAAGCTCGGCGTGTTCTCGACGTTCAGCTCGCCGTGGTTTTCGGCCATCTACCTGCTGCTGTTCATCTCGCTCGTCGGCTGCATCCTGCCGCGCACGAAGCACCACATCGACGCCCTGCGGGCGCGCCCGCCCAAGACGCCCGTGCGGCTCGCACGGCTCGTGGGGTTCACGGAGCAGCGCGCCGCGACGGATGCCGGGACGGCCGTCGACGAGGCTCGTGCGGTGCTGCGGGGCGCGGGCTACCGCGTCGAGCGCTATGGCGACTCGATCTCGGCCGAGCGCGGCTACCTGCGCGAGACCGGCAACCTCGTCTTCCACACGGCGCTCGTGGGAGTGCTGCTCGCGGTCGGCGTCGGCGGAGGGTTCGGCTACAACGGCCAGCGCGTCATCGTCCAGGACACGGCGTTCACGAACTCGCTCGTGAGCTACGACTCGTTCAATCCCGGCCGCTTCTTCACGGAGGCCGCGCTCGAGCCCTTCTCGGTGCGGCTCGACGAGTTCGAGGGGGAGTACGAGCTCAACCCCGCGACGGGCGTCTACCAGCCGACCGATTTCACGGCCCACCTCTCGACGCGCGAGCCGGACGGCCCATGGGCCGACGCCGACCTCAAGATCAACGCGCCGCTCGAGATCGGCGGCACCAAGATGTACCTGCTCGGCAACGGCTACGCGCCCGTCGTGACGGTGCGCGACGCGGATGGCGAGGTCGCCTTCTCGGGGCCCGTCGCGTTCCTGCCGCAAGACGGCAACCTGCGCAGCCTCGGCGTCATCAAGGTGCCCGACGGGCTCGACGAGCAGCTGGGATTCCTCGGGTTCTTCTACCCCGACCCCCTCGAGCTCGACGACGGCACCTACACCTCCCTTTCGCCGTACGCGGGCCCCGGGAGCCTCCTCACCCTCACCGTCTATACCGGCGACCTCGGCCTCGACGCGGGGGTGAGCGTCAACGCCTACTCGCTCGACACCGACGAGTTGACCCAGATCGCGGGGCCCAAGGCCGACGCTGCCGCGCTCGAGCTCACCCAGGGCGAGACCGCCGAGCTCCCCGACGGCCTCGGCTCGATCGAGTTCACGGGGCTCAAGCGCTTCGTGAGCGTCGAGTTCCACCACGACCCGACCGAGGGATGGGTGCTCGTGTTCGCACTGCTCATCCTCGGCGGACTGCTTGTGAGCCTCTTCGTGCCGCGCCGCCGCGTGTGGGTCAAGGCCGTGCCCGACGGCGACGGCGTGCGCATCGAATACGCGGGCCTCGCGCGCGGCGAGGACCCGGGGCTCGCGGATGCCGTGGCCGACATCGCCCGCCGCCATGCCGCCCGCCTCGAACGTAGGATGAACCCGTGACGACCGACACCCTCGCCGCCTACTCGCTTCTCGCGGTCTACTCGGCGGCCGCGGTGTACGTGCTCGCCTTCGTCGGGTACGTCGTCGACCTCTCGCGTCGCTCGAGTGAGGCGATCGCCGCTCAGCCGACGGCATCCGCATCCGCCGCTGCGACGACGCGCGGAGGCACGACCGTACTCGCCCCGCCCGCGCCGCCCACGGCATCCGCAGAGGCCGCCGTGCGGCCCGGCAAGGCCGCCCGTATCGCGCTCGCCCTCACGGTGCTCGGCTTCGCCGTGCACGTGCTCGCGATCGTGCTGCGCGGGATCGCGAACGGGCACGCCCCGTGGGCCAACATGTTCGAGTTCGCCGTCACGGGTACGGCCGCGATCGTCGGCGTCTACCTCGTCGTGAACCTCTTCCGCGACGTGCGGTTCATCGGCTCCTACATCACGGGGCTCGTGGCGCTCCTGCTCATGCTCGCCTCGATCAACGTCTACGTCGACGTCGTGCCCCTGTCGCCGCCCCTGCAATCGGCGTGGCTCGTGATCCACATCCTCGTCGCGGTGCTCGGCACGGGCTTCTTCGCCCTCGGCGCCGGGCTCGCGATCGCGCAACTGCTGCAGGCCCGCCGCGAGGCGGGAGCGAGCGACAAGCCGCGCTTCCTGCGCGCCTTCCCGAGCTCCGAGGCGCTCGAGAACCTCGCCTACCGGGTGAACGTCATCGGCTTCGCCTTCTGGACCTTCACGCTCATCGCGGGCGCCATCTGGGCCGAGCACGCGTGGGGCCGCTACTGGGGCTGGGACACCAAGGAGGTGTGGACATTCATCATCTGGGTCGTCTACGCCGGGTACATCCACGCGCGGGCGACGCGCGGATGGCGGGGTGCCCCGTCGGCGTGGCTCTCGATCGTGGGCTTCACGGCCGTGCTCTTCAACTTCACGATCGTCAACCTCTTCTTCAAGGGCATGCACGCCTACTCGGGGCTCTGAGCTCGATCCTCTCGGCGCTTCGCGGGGGTGCGGATTCGGGTCCGCGACGCATGCCCCCGCGGCACCGCCGTTCCGGCGGCGCGCTCCCGCCAGTCCCGATGCCAGCTTCGCGGACCCGAATCCGCACCCCCGCTGCGCGGTGCTGGTCTGGCGCCGCGGTCATCCGCGGCGCTCGGCCGAGCGGCCGTGCGCGGACGCCCGGCCGCTCGAGTGCCGACACAGCGGGCCTGCCAGGTGGTTGAGGAGCGCCGCGAAGCGACGCGTCTCGAAACCCTTGGGTTGAGGAGCGCCGCGAAGCGACGCGTCTCGAAACCACCGTCACCGCACCCGTGCCGCGGCGTCGGAGGCTTCGAGACGCGCCCCTGAATGGGCCACGCTCCTCGGCCACCTCGACAGCTGCGTGCGTCCTCACCCCGATGCGGCGAGCAACGCCGCACAGCGACGGAGGCGCGCGTGCCACCACGCGACGCGCTCGGGAGGCGCCGCATGCGCCGCGAGCAGCGCGGCATCCGGCTCGACGTCCCGCACAGGGATGACGCCGTCGACGGGCGTGAGCGGCCGGCTCGTGATGTCGGCGGCGAGCAGCGCCGCGGTGCCGAGGCCGCAATCGAACGGCAGCTCGGGCAGCGCCGCCGCGAGGCGCGCGCCCATCGCAAGGCCGACCGAGGTGTCGATCGCGCTCGAGACCACGGCCGGCAGTCCCGCCTCGGCGACGATGCGCAGGGCTCGCGCGACGCCGCCGAGAGGCTGCACTTTCACGACGAGGAGGTCGGCGGCGCCCGCTCGCGCGACCGCGAGCGGATCGTCGGCCTTGCGCACGCTCTCGTCAGCAGCGATCGGGAGTTGCCAATCCCGCAGCCGCTCGCGCAACTCGGCGAGCTCGGCGACGGTCGCGCACGGCTGCTCGAGATACTCGAGGTCGAAGGGTGCGAGCTCGTGTGCCGCGCGCTCGGCCTGATCGACGTTCCAACCCCCGTTCGCGTCGACGCGGATGCGGCCAGCCGCTCCGAGGATGCGACGCACTTCGCGCACGCGCGCGACGTCGTCGGCGAGCGTCTCCGCGGCATCCGCGACCTTGACCTTGACCGTACGCACGGCACCGAAGCGCTCGAGCACCTCGCGGATGCGCTCCACGGGCACCGTCGGAAGTGTCGCGTTGACCGGCACCTCGCTGCGCAAGGCGGGCGTCTGCTCGCCCCACGCCGCCTCGATCGCCGCCTCGAGCCATGCGGATGCCTCCGCGTCGTCGTATTCGAGGAACGGCGAGAACTCACCCCAACCGCTCGGGCCCCGCAGGAGCACTGCCTCGCGCTCGACGACGCCTCGGAAGCGCGTGACGAGCGGCAGCCGCACGACGCGCGCGTTCGCGACGAGCTCCTCGGCATCCACCCTCACCCGCCCATCATCCCGCGGTGCACGCTCTAGGGTGGAGGCGTGACGGATGGGCTGCAGATCTTCGACGTCCCGGCGGACGCCGACGAGGTCGCGCCCGATGCGGAAGCACCCCTGACGCCGCGCCGCTCGCGGTGGCTCGGGGCGCTCGCGGGGGGCATCTCGATCCTCATGGTCGTGACCTGGGCGATCGCCCTCGCCATCTCGCTCGCCGGCATGCTCGAGCTCGGTGTCGGCCTCTCGATCTCGGCGAACCTGCTGAGCATCCCCGCGGTCGTCCTCGGGCTCGTCGCGATCGTGACGAACCGCGGGCGCGGATGGGGCATCGTCGGGGTCGCGGTCGGCATCCTGCTCAATCCCGTCGTGCTGCTCAACCTCCTCACGTGGATCGGAGCGCTGTGACCGTCTCGGAGCTGTTCGACGCCGAGGTCTGGCGCGAGGTGCCCGGCTTCGAGGAACTCAGCGACATCACCTACCACGTCGACGCGACGGGCCGCATCGCGCGCGTCGCGTTCGACAGGCCCGAGGTGCGCAACGCGTTCCGCCCGCAGACGGTCGATGAGCTCGCGCGCGCCCTCGACGACGCGCGCCAGAACCCGCGGGTCGGCGTCGTGCTGCTGACCGGCAACGGACCGAGTCCGAAAGACGGAGGGTGGGCGTTCAGCTCGGGGGGCGACCAGCGCATCCGGGGGCGGAGCGGGTACGAGTACGGCGAGGGTGCTGGTTTCGAGACGCGTCCGCCTGCGGCGGGCGCTCCTCAACCAGCGGCGGGTGCGGCTTCGCGAGCTCCTCAACCAGCGGGGGGTGCTGCGGGGGTGGGCCGGCTGCACATCCTCGAGGTGCAGCGCCTCATCCGCTTCATGCCCAAGGTCGTCATCGCGCTCGTGCCCGGATGGGCCGCGGGCGGCGGTCACTCGCTTCACGTCGTGTGCGACCTCACGATCGCGAGCCGCGAGCACGCGCGCTTCAAGCAGACGGATGCCGACGTCGGGTCGTTCGACGCGGGCTACGGCAGCGCGTACTTCGCGCGGCAGGTCGGCCAGAAGTTCGCGCGCGAGGTGTTCTTCCTCGCCGAGGAGTACGACGCCCAGCGCGCCTACGAGATGGGCGCCGTCAACGCCGTCGTGCCGCACGCCGAGCTCGAGCGCGCGGGCCTCGCGTGGGCCGAGACGATCCTCGGCAAGAGCCCCACGGCGATCCGCATGCTCAAGTTCGCGATGAACGCCGTCGACGACGGCATGGTCGGCCAGCAGGTCTTCGCGGGCGAGGCCACGCGGCTCGCCTACGGCACCGACGAGGCAGCCGAGGGGCGCGACGCGTTCCTCGAGAAGCGCGACCCCGACTGGGGCCCCTACCCCTGGCACTTCTGACATGAGGCCGCTCGTCCGGGTCGCCGCCGCCGAGGGGTACGCCGTCGTGCTCGAGGCGCTGCGCGCGGCGCTCGCGGGCGGCCCGGCCCTCTTCGTCGCCTCGGGCGCCCCGGGCGCGGATGCCGCTCCGCTGCCCGCCACGATCGCCCAGCACGTGGGCCTCGTCGTCGAGACGAGTGGCACGACGGGCCGCCCCAAGCGCGTCGTGCTGCCCGCGGATGCCGTGCTCGCCTCCGCCGCCGCGAGCGAGTCGGCCCTCGGCGGGCCCGCCCAGTGGGTGCTCGCCCTGCCCGTGCATTACATCGCGGGCCTCAACGTGCTCGCGCGCTCGCTGAGCGCCGAGACCGCGCCCGTCGCGGTACGGGGTGCGCATTTCAACGCTGAGGCTTTCATCGCGGCGGCCCGCGAGCTCTCCGACGAGACGCCGCACGCGACGGCCCTCGTGCCGGCCCAGCTCGCCACCCTGCTCGATGACCCCGCCGCGCGTGAGGTGCTGCGCGGCTTCCAAGCCGTGCTCGTGGGCGGGCAGGCGACGCCCGGGCCGCTCGCCGAACGCGCGCGCGAGGCCGGCATCCGCGTCGTGCGCAGCTACGGCTCGAGCGAGACGAGCGGGGGCTGCGTGTACGACGGTCGGCCCATCGGCGGCGCTCGCGTGCGGATCGTCGACGGCGAGGTGCAGCTCGGCGGAACGACGATCGCCGATGGCTACCTCGACGACCCTGTGCTCACGGCCGAGCGATTCGTGAGCGACGATGGCATCCGCTGGTTCCGCACTGCGGACGCCGGCGAGCTCGACGGCGAGGTGCTGCGCGTGCTCGGCAGGCGCGACGACGTCATCGTGTCCGGTGGCGTCAAGGTGTCGCTCGCGGCGATCGAGGAGGTGCTGCGGGCGCAACCGGGCTGCGCGGATGCCGCGGTCGTCGCGGTCGCGCACGCGCGCTGGGGCGAGCGCCCGGTCGCGATCGCGGCGGGAGCCCCTGTCGACGACGACGCCGCCCTCGCGGCCGTGGCCGACGCGCTCGGCGCGGCCGGACGCCCCGAGCGCATCATCCGTGTCGCGACGCTCCCGCTCCTGCCGAGCGGCAAGCCCGACCGCCGCGCGCTCGCCGCCCTCGCCGCCGCCCCCGCTGGTTGAGGAGCGCCGCGCCGCCGGCGCGACGCGTCTCGAAACCAGCCCCCCCACGCCCGCACGTCCCCCCGCCCGCGCACCGCCTCCGCATCAGTAGGCTTCCCTTCGTGGCGAAGCAGCAGCGGTTCGATCCTCAGGCTCTCGATCGTGCGCGGGGCACCGCGGCACCGAAGTCGGGCAAGGCGGCGAAGGCGCCGGCCCCCGCGGCATCCGCGAAGGGCAAGGCTCCCGTCAAGGGCAAGTCTTCTGCGAAGGGTCGCGGCCGCAGCGGCCGTCCCGGCGGTCGCCCGCCAGCCGAGGCGAGTCCTGCCACCCTCGGCACGTGGATCGCCGCGGCGCGGCCGCTCACACTCGCGCTCGCGATCGCGCCCGTCGCCCTCGGAACGGGCGCCGCCGCCCTCGGCATGGAGGAGTGGTACTCGCACTGGCTGCGGGCCCTCGTGTGCCTCGCCGTCGCCGTGCTCCTGCAGATCGGCGTCAACTACGCGAACGACTACTCCGACGGCGTGCGTGGCACGGACGCCCACCGGGTGGGACCGGCCCGCCTCGTGGGATCGGGTCGCGCCAAGCCGCGCCACGTGCTCATCGCGGCGCTCGTGTTCTTCGGCCTCGCAGCGCTCGCGGGACTCGCGCTCGTCATCCGCACGCAGCACTGGTGGCTTCTCGCCGTGGGCGCCGTCGCGATCCTCGCGGCGTGGTTCTACACGGGCGGCAAGCGCCCCTACGGATACGCGGGGCTCGGCGAGCTCGCGGTGTTCGTGTTCTTCGGCGTCGTCGCGGTCGCAGGCACGACGTTCGTGCAGCTCGGCACCGTCAACATCGAGGCCTGGCTCGGCGGCGTCGCGATCGGCCTCTTCGCGATGGCCGTGCTGCACGTCAACAACCTCCGCGACCGCGCCCAGGATGCTGCTGCCGGCAAGCGCACCCTGGCCGTGCGGATCGGCGACGTGCCGTCGCGCATCCTCTACGCCGTGCTCGTGGCGGCTCCCTTCGGCATCCTCGTGTTCTACGTGCTGTTCTACGACCTCGCGCCGTACGTGTACTTCGCGGGCTTCGCGGCCGCACCCGCGATCCTCATCGTGCTCACGGCGCGCACGGCGCCCGAGTACGTCACGGCGCTCAAGCTCACGCTCCTGACGGCGCTGCTCTTCGGGGTCGGGCTGGGGGCCGCACTCGCCTTCACGATCCCCACGGGGGTCTCGCTCACCACCTGAGCGCGCGGGCGGGAGTGGCTAGTCGCCGTCCTCGGCCCGCTCGTCGACACCGCGTTCGTCGTCGCCGGATGCGGCATCCGCCTTCTCGCGGCTGCGCTCGCGGGTCGCGGCGAACTCCGTCGCGACGCGATTGCGCAGGCCGGGGAAGAAGATGTACGCGACGCTGAAGCTCACGATGACGGCGGCGACCGCCGCGATCACGGCCGAGAGCATCGCCGCGACCGCGTACTGCTGCAGCAGCACGTAGACGAGCGTGAAGGTGCCGCCGAAGAGGGCGAGGCGCAGCAGGGTGTAGGGGATCCAGGCGGGCACCCGCCCATCCTAGGCGGGCGGCGCCCGGCGGATGCCGAGCCTAGAATCAAGGCATGGCCGCCCTGTTGCGCTACCTGCCGTTCATCGTCGCGCTCGTGCTGCTCGTCGCGGCGATCGTCGACATCGTGCGCATCGAGCCCTCGCGTGTGCGTGCGCTCCCGAAGGGCGTCTGGGCGCTCATCGCGATCGCCATCCCGATCATCGGCCCCATCCTGTGGTTCGCCCTCGGCCGCGAACCGCTCGAGCCCCGCAACCATGGGCGGTACCGCGATGCGCCGTCGGCGCCCGACGACGACCCCGAGTTCCTCCGTCGCCTCGCGCGCGAGAAGGAGCAGGAGCAGCGCATCCGCGATCTCGAGAAGCGCCTGTCGGAGCTCGACGGCGACGACGACGCCCCGAAGAACCCGCGGTGACGCGGCCCCCGGCCGACGCACCCTCGAGCGTCTTCGCGACGGCCCTCCTCGCGGGCTTCGTCCGCCGCGGCGTGACGGATGTCGTCGTGTGCCCCGGATCGCGCTCGCAGGCGCTCGCGCTCGCGGCCGCGCGGTTCGAGCAGGCGGGACTCGTGAACCTCCACGTGCGCATCGACGAGCGCTCGGCGGGCTTCCTCGCCCTCGGCCTCGCGATCGAGTCGGGTGCTCCCGCGCTCGTCGTGACGACCTCCGGAACGGCCGTCGCGAACCTGCACCCCGCGGTTCTCGAAGCCGCGCACTCGGGCGTCCCGCTCATCGTGCTGAGCGGCGATCGCCCGGAGGAGCTGCGCGGCGTCGGCGCCAATCAGACGACGCGTCAAGCGGGCATCTTCGCGGGTGTCGCTCCGCATTCGTGGGACGTTCCCGCCCCCGTAGGCGACGCGGGCGAGGAGAGCGCGGCGGATGCCCTCGCGGGTGAGGTGCTCGACGGCATCCGGGGCCCGCGCCACGTGAACCTCGCCTTCCGCGAGCCGCTCTCGTCACCCGTGCGCCTGCCTGATGTCGAGCCGCGGGAGTGGGAGCCCACGGCGGCACAGACGGGAGAGCCGCTCGAGCTCACCCCGGCACCCGGTACGATCGTCGTCGCGGGCGCCGGCGCGGGCGAGGATGCCGAGCGCATCGCGCGCGAGCTCGGAGCGCCCCTGCTCGCCGAGGTCGCGAGCGGCGCGCGCTTCGGTCCGAACCTCGTGGCCGCCTACCGCGAGCTGTTGGGAGCCGCGGGCTTCGGCGACCGGGTCGAACGCGTCGTCGTGTTCGGGCATCCGACCCTCAGTCGCGAGGTGCCGGCGATCATCGAGCGTCGCGGCGTCGAGACGATCGTCGTGCGCTCGCCGGGCCTCGACGACTACAACCCCGGCCGTCGCGTGGCACGCTTCGCCGACCGCGTCGTGGTCGCGGCGGCCGCGGAGCCCGACCTCTCGTGGGCGCGCCGCTGGGTGCACGCCTCGCGCTCGCTCCTCGAGGTCGAGGAGGGGTCGGTCGCGTCGATCTCCACCGACTACGCCGAGCGCGCGGCCTTCGCGCGTGAGCAGCTGCAGCGGATGCGGGCGCCCGTCACGCGCCGGGAGCTCGTGGAGGCCGTGTGGGCGGCGAGCTGGCCGCACGACCGCCTCGTCGTGGGCGCGTCGCGGCTCATCCGCGAGCTCGATCGCGTCGCACCCGGCAAGCGCATCCCCGTGCACGCCAATCGGGGCCTCGCGGGGATCGACGGCACGATCGCGACCGCGACGGGCATCGCCCTCGCATCCCAGCGCCGCGACGCCCGGCCCGGCATCACGCGCGTGCTGCTCGGAGACCTCGCCTTCCTGCACGATGTCGGGTCGCTGCTCGGCGGCGAGGGCGAGACCGTGCCGCGGCTGCAGGTGATCGTCGGCAACGACCACGGCGGCACGATCTTCGACGGGCTCGAGGTCGCACGATCCGCCGACCCCGCCCTCGCCGACCGCGTGCTGCTCACGCCGCAGTCGGTCGACCTCGCGGCCCTCGCATCCGCCTACGGCTGGGAGCATCGCCTCGTGACCGAGCGCGGCCAGCTCGACGGCGCGCTCACGCCGACGCCCGGCCGCGTGCTCGTCGAGGTCGCCCTCGCCCGCTAGCGTGAGGGCGTGAGCTTCGCCGAGCAGTTGCGCGTGGGCGCGGACTTCCGCCTCGCGGACGTCGATCCGGATGCCACGCCCGGGTTCGCGGGCGGCAAGAAGCAAGGTGCGAAGGCGCTTGCGAAGATCGGAACCGAGCTCGATCGTCTGCAGGAGCTGCTCTTCGCGAACACCGAGCACGATCCGCGCAGCGTGCTGCTCGTGCTGCAGGGCATGGATACCTCGGGCAAGGGCGGCATCCTGCGGCACGTCGTGGGCGCGGTCGACCCGCAGGGGGTCCGCATCCGCTCGTTCAAGAAGCCGACGCCCGAGGAGCTCGCACACGACTTCCTCTGGCGCATCGAGCGCGAGCTGCCGGGCCCCGGCCTCATCGGCGTCTTCGATCGCTCGCACTACGAAGACGTGCTCATCGGTCGCGTGCGCGAGCTCGCCGACGCCGCCGAGATCGAGCGGCGCTACGGCGCGATCGTCGGCTTCGAGGAGCGGCTCGTGGCATCCGGCACGCTCGTCGTGAAGTGCATGCTGCACATCTCGCGTGACGAGCAGCGCGATCGACTCGCCGAGCGCCTCGATCGTCCTGACAAGCATTGGAAGTTCAACCCCGGCGACCTCGCCGAGCGCGCGCTGTGGGACGACTACCAGGCGGCCTACGCGCTCGCGATCGAGCGCACCTCGACCGCAGCGGCGCCGTGGCACGTCATCCCCGCGAACCACAAGTGGTACGCGCGCCTCGCGGTCGCCGAGCTGCTCGCGAACGCCCTGCGCTCGCTCGACCAGAGCTGGCCGCCCGCCGACTTCGACGTCGAGGAGCAGCGTCGCGCGCTGCTCGCGACGCCCGCGTCGCGCGCGTGACGCGGCCGCCCGCGGCCGTCAGCCGAAGGCCTCCACGATGGGGCGGAACTTGAGCTTCGTCTCGGCGAGCTCCACTTCCGGGTCGGAGGCCGCGAGGATGCCGCCTCCGGCATACGCGCGGATGCCGCCGTCGCGCGCGACCTCCGCCGAGCGCAGCGAGACCGCCCACTTGCCGTCGCCCGCGGCATCCACCCACCCGACCGGCCCGCCGTAGCGGCCGCGGTCGAGGGGCTCGAGCTCGCGGATGACCTCGAGAGCCTTCGCGGTGGGCGTGCCCGCGACCGCCGCTGTGGGATGCAGCGCCGCGGCGAGGTCGAGCGCCGACGAGCCGTCCGACAGCGTCCCTTCGATGTTGGTCGCGAGATGCCACAGGTTCGGCAGCTTGAGGGCGAACGGGATCTCGCTCGCCGAGATGCCCGAGCGTGCATGCGGGGCGAGCGCGTCGAGCACGCTCTGCACGGCATAGCGGTGCTCGTCGAGGTCCTTCGTCGAGGTCGCGAGCCGCAGGGCGGCGGCGTGGTCGGCATCCGCGTCGACGCCGCGCGCGATCGAGCCCGCGAGCACGCGCGCCGACACCCTTCCGCGGTTCACGCGCACGAGAGTCTCGGGACTCGAGCCGATGTGGCCGTCGATAGCGAAGGTCCACGTGTCGGGGTAGCCGAGGGCGAGATCGACGAGCACGCGGCGGAGGTCGCCGCCCTCGGGGAGGTGGCCCACGAGATCGCGCGCGAGCACGACCTTGCGCAGCTCTCCGCCCCGGATGCGCTCCACGGCATCCGCTACGAGCTCGCGGAAGCGGTCGGGACCGACCTCGCCGGGCTGCAGCGCGAGCCGGAACTCGGCGCCGAGCGGCGTCGGCTCGGGCATGGCAGCCGAGGGCTCGGCGCCGCCCGCGAGCGCGACCTCGGTGAGCCACGTGACGCCGTCGCGGCGCCCCACGATGAGTCGCGGCACGATGAGCACGCTCTCGAATGCGGAGCGCTCGTCGAACGTGAAGGCGCCGAAGGCGAGCAGGCCGCTGCCCGACTTGCGCACCTCGTCGTCGACGGATGCGGATGCCGCGATGCGCCGCCAGGTCTCGGCAGCGCGGGTGATGCGGTCGGGGCCGCGGAAGGTCAGGCGCAACAGCTCGCCGACGCCCGCGACGCCCTCGCCGCGCCGCATGAAGAGCAAGGGAGCCTGCGCGTCGAGCAGGGGGAGGAGGGATGTCACCGGGCTCACGACGCGCGTGCGAGCGGTGAGCGCGGGCACCTCGCCCTCGGGAACGATCACCCCTCCACCCTAGGCTCATCGACCACCGACCGGTCGGGCCTAACGGCCCGGACGCACGGCATGAGGCCTCGGTAGGATGGCCACGGTGAACAGGGCGAACATGGAGAAGCGGCCGGACGAGGTGTCCGGCATGTTCGACGACGTCGCTCGCGGCTATGACCGCACCAACGACATCCTCTCGCTCGGCAACGCGCCCCTGTGGCGCATCGCGACCGTGCGGGCGATCGACCCTCAGCCGGGCGAGCGCATCCTCGACATCGCGGCCGGCACGGGAACCTCCTCGGCCGCGATCGCGCGTTCGGGCGCGACGGTCGTCGCCGTCGACTTCTCTCCCGGCATGATCGCCGAGGGCCGTCGTCGCCACCCCAAGCTCGAGTTCGTCGAGGCCGACGCCGAGCGTCTGCCCTTCGGCGACGACGAGTTCGACGCCGTCACGATCAGCTTCGGCCTGCGCAACATCTCCGACCCGATCGTCGCGCTCGGCGAGATGTACCGCGTGCTCAAGCCCGGCGGGCGCCTCGTCGTGTGCGAGTTCTCGCATCCCACGAACCCGCTCATGCGCATCGGCTACGACGGCTGGATGAAGGTCGCGATGCCCGTCGTCGCGAAGCTCGCGAGCTCGAACCCCGAGGCCTACCGCTACCTCGTCGAGTCGATCGAGCAGTGGCCCGATCAGCACACGCTCGCCAAATGGATCCGCGGCGTGGGGTTCGCGCGCGTCGCCCATCGCAACCTCACGGGTGGCGTCGTCGCGCTGCATCGCGGACGTAAGCCCGTCGACCCCGCGGTGCGGGCATCCGCCGCGCGTCGCCGCGCCCCCCGCAAGACGACCAGTTGAGAACGGCCGCCACGTGACCCCCACCCCCTCGCTCGCCCGGCGCCGCACCCTCGGCGCCTCGCTCGGTCTCGGCGAGGCCCTCTTCGCCTCGAGCGAAGAGAAGTCGTTCGCACGCGCGATCGAGGCCGGGCTCGAGCGCGTCGAGGAGGGTCTTGCGACCCACCTGACCTTCGCCGACGACATCGCGGATGCCGCGGGCCGGTATCTGCTCGACGCGGGCGGCAAGCGCGTGCGCCCCGTGCTCGCCCTGCTCACGGCGCAGCTCGGCGACGGCGTCACCGACGAGGTGATCGTCGGCGCGCAAGCCGTCGAGATCACGCACGTCGCGTCGCTCTATCACGACGACGTCATGGACGACGCCCAGATGCGCCGGGGCGTGCCGAGCGCGCAGACGGTGTGGGGCAACTCCGTCGCGATCCTCACGGGCGACCTGCTCTTCGCGCGCGCCTCGAAGCTCGTCGCGGGGCTCGGGGAGCGCGCCCTCACGATCCAGGCCGACGTGTTCGAGCGGCTCTGCCTCGGCCAGCTGCACGAGACGGTCGGCCCCCGGCCGGGCGACGACCCCATCGCGCACTACCTGCAGGTGCTCGCCGACAAGACGGGGTCGCTCATCTCGTGCGCGGCCGTCATCGGCGTCGTCTTCTCGAACGCTCCCGACGACTACCGTGCGCCCGTCGAGCAGTTCGGCGAGAAGGTCGGTGTCGCCTTCCAGCTCGTCGACGACGTCATCGACCTCTCGAGCGCGATCGAGCACACGGGCAAGGAGGCGGGCACCGACCTGCGCGCGGGCGTGCCGACGCTCCCCTTGCTCTACCTGCGTCGCGACGCCGAGACGGATGCCGCTGCCGCGGCTCTTCTCGCGCGTCTCGAGGCCGGGCTCGCCGCGGATGCCGACCCCGCGCTCTTCGCGCGTGCCGTCGCGGAGCTGCGCGAGCATCCGGTCACGGCCGAGACCCTCGCCGAGGCACGGCGCTGGGCGGACGAGGCCGTCGCGGCCCTCGCCCCGCTCCCCGAGGGACCGGTCAAGAAGTCGCTCAGCCGCTTCGCGCAAGCGATCGTCGAGCGCTCGGGCTGAGCGCAACCCTCGCTGCACGTACACCCCCGCGCCTCGGCGCACAGGAAGGAACCCCCGCATGAAGCTCCGCCTCGCGATCGTGGGCGCCGGGCCCGCCGGCATCTACGCGGCCGACATCCTGCTCAAGTACGACCGCGGCTTCGACGTGTCGATCGACCTCTTCGAGCAGCTGCCCGCGCCCTACGGTCTCGTGCGCTACGGCGTCGCGCCCGACCACCCGCGGATCAAGGGCATCATCACGGCGCTTCGCGAGGTGGTCGACCGGGGCGACATCCGCATCTTCGGCAACGTGCTCTACGGGCGCGACATCACGCTCGACGATCTCAAGAAGCACTATCACGCGGTCATCTTCGCGACGGGAGCCGTGCGCGACGCCCAGCTCGACATCCCGGGCGTCGAGCTGCCGGGGAGCTACGGCGCGGCCGACTTCGTGAGCTGGTACGACGGGCACCCGGACTACCCCCGCACGTGGCCGCTCGAGGCCCAGTCGGTCGCCGTCATCGGCAACGGCAACGTCGCGCTCGACGTCGCCCGCATCCTCGCGAAGCACCCGGAGGACCTGCTGCCGACCGAGATCCCCGACAACGTGTACGAGGGGCTCGCCTCGTCGCCCGTGACAGACGTGCACGTCTTCGGTCGTCGCGGCCCCATGCAGGTGAAGTTCACGCCGCTCGAGCTGCGCGAGCTCGGCGAGCTGCGCGACGTCGACATGATCGTCTACGACGAGGACTTCGACTACGACGAGGCGTCGCGCCGTGCCATCGAGTCGAACAAGCAGGTGTTCGTGATCGACAAGGTGCTGAGCCAGTGGCGGCAGCGCGAGGTCGGGCAGGCATCGCGACGGCTGCATCTGCACTTCTACGCGAAGCCGCTCGAGGTCGTGGGCGACGAGAACGGCGTCACGGCCTTCCGGTACGAGCGCACCGAACCGGATGGCGAGGGCGGTGTGCGCGGCACGGGCGAGGTGCGCGAGGTGCCCGTTCAGGCCGTCTACCGGGCGGTCGGCTACTTCGGTTCGCCCCTGCCCGGCATCCCCTTCGACGACGAGCGGGGCGTCATCCCCAACCACGAGGGTCAAGTGCTCGACCACCGCAACGAGCTCGTGCCGGGCGTCTACGCGACGGGGTGGATCAAGCGCGGACCGGTGGGCCTCATCGGCCACACCAAGTCGGATGCCATGGAGACCATCTCGCACCTCGTCAAGGACCAGGCGAACTGGTGGAGCCCCGCGGAGCCCGACGAGGATGCCGTGACGCGGCTGCTCGAGGAGCGCGGAGTCGCGTACACCGATCTCGAGGGGTGGCACCGCCTCGACGCCCACGAGATCGCGCTCGGCGAGCCCCACGGTCGGGCGCGCATCAAGGTCGTGCCGCGCGACGAGATGGTGACGATCAGCCGCACTCCGCCCGGGGTGTAGCCAAGGCGAGGCGCGTGCCACCGCGTCAGTGGTCCGGTGCCTCGCCCCAGACGCGGCGGGCGAGGGCGTCGACGTCACGGTCGAGGTGATCGATGCGGGTGTTGACCGCGTCGAAACGGACGTTCATCTCGGTGTGAAGGGCATCGATCCGCGTGTCCGTCGCGTCGAAGCGGTGCCCCACCGCGTCGAAGCGCGCGTTCATCTCCGCCGCCAGCCCGCCGATCGCGGCGTGCAGCTCGCCGCGGAGGCCACCGATGGCCGTCGTGATGTTTCGGCTGAGCAGCGTCGTCGTGATCGACATGCCACCGATGACGATCGCCGCGAAGACCCCGATGAGGGTCCAGATCTGCGGGTCGTTCACGAGCATCCCTTCAGTGTGGCAGCCGGGTTGCTCCGACGATAGCCACCGCCGACGAGCAACCGGGACATCCTGCACAAACCGGTGGAGTGCATCGCCGACGGCGGCCTGGGAAGGAGAAGAAGTGATGCGGGGTCGGGTTACTGCAGCCCCGCCGTCAGGCGCATGAGGTTGTCGAGCGTCTGGATGCGGAACGGCCGCTGCCGCCACTCCTCGAGGGTGAGCTCGCGGCTCACGGCGCGGTAGGCGTCCTCGATCTCGCGCAGCTGCGAGAGGAACGGCTCGCCGTGGATCATGACCGAGATCTCGAGGTCGAGGGTGAACGAGCGCATGTCCATGTTGCTCGAGCCGATGATCGCGACCTCGTCGTCGAAGGTCATGTGCTTCGCATGCAGGATCGTCGGCGCGGGGTAGAGGTAAATGTGCACGCCCGCCTTGAGCAGTGCCTCGTAGTAGCTGCGTTGCGCGTGGTAGACCATGAACTGGTCGCCGATCTCGGACACGAAGAGCTCGACGTGCAGTCCCGACTGCGCTGCGGTCGTGACCGCGTAGAGCATGGAGTCATCCGGCACGAAATACGGGCTCACGAGGATGATGCGCCGCTGCGCGTTGTAGACGAGCGAGTTGAAGAGCCGCAGGTTGTTCTCGCCTGAGAACCCGGGCCCGCTCGGCACGACTTGGCAGTCGAGGCGCCCCTCGCCCGTGAGCCGCACGGGTGCCGCCTCGCGCACGAGCAGCTCGTCGGTCTCGGAGTACCAGTCGGTCACGAAGATCGCGTCGATGCCCGCGACGACGGGACCCTCGAAGCGCACCCAGTAGTCCTTCCAGTGCAGGCCGCGCTTGTGGTTCTTGCGCTTCTGGTACGGCGTCTCGATGACGTTGAGGGATCCCGTGAACGCGACCTCGCCGTCGACGACGAGGAGCTTGCGATGGTTGCGCAGATCGGGACGCTGGAAGCGGCCCTTGAGCGGCTGGAGGGGAAGCATGAGCCGCCACTCGATCCCGGCATCCGTGAGGAACCTCTTGGTGCGCCGGAAGCCGGGGTACTGCAGATTGCCGAGGTGGTCGAGAAGCACGCGCACCTTGACGCCGCGTGCCCGCGCATCCGCGAGAGCCTGGAGAAACGGCCGCGTGGTGTCGTCGAGCGACAGGATGTAGAACTCGACGTGCACGACGCGTTTCGCTCGCCGCACCTCCTTCGTCATCGCATCGAAGGCCTCCTGGTTGTCGGCCCACATGTGCGCGCTGTTGCCGCCCACGAGCGGCATGGCGCCGAGCGTGCGGTTGAGCTCGACGAGCGGCTCGAGCCACGGCGGCCACGCCGGGTCCTTCTGTACGAGCTCGATGCCCTCGGTCGTCTCGAGGATGTACTCGTTGATCTCGCGCTGCTTGCGGCGACGGTTGCGCGGGAGGCGCGCGCTTCCGAACAGCAGGAAGAACAGGATGCCGAGGTACGGGATGAAGAAGATCGCGAGCAGCCAGGCCATCGCGGTCTGCGGCCGCCGATTGCGCGGCACGACGATGAGCGCCGTGATGCGCACGGCGAGGTCGATGAGGATGAGGGCGACGACGGTCGCCAGCGAGAGCCACGCGGCGAGCCGATCGTCCACGCGCTCAGTCTGCCAGGGACGTGAGCGGGTGTCGGGGAGCCGGGCCCTCGCGCGGGGCCGGCGGCGCCAAAGAACTCAGCGGAAATTCACGAACTGAAGCGCGACATCCAGGTCTTTGCCCTTGAGCAGTGCGATGACCGCCTGCAGGTCGTCGCGGCTCTTGGACTGAACGCGCAGCTCGTCGCCCTGGATCTGCGACTTGACCGACTTGGGACCCTCGTCACGAATGATCTTCGAGATCTTCTTGGCGTCATCCGAGGAGATGCCCTCCTTCATGCGCGCCTCGATGCGGTACTCCTTGCCGGATGCGAAGGGCTCGCCCGCGTCGAGCGAGCGCAGCGAGATGCCGCGTTTGATGAGCTTCTGCTCGAAGACGTCGAGCACGGCCTTGACGCGATCCTCGGAGTTCGCCTTCATGAGGATCTTCTCGCCCGAGAACTCGATCGACGCGCCCACGTTCTTGAAGTCGTAGCGCTGCGCGATCTCCTTCTGCGCCTGGCTCAGGGCGTTCTGGGTCTCCATCGAGTCGACCTTGCTCACGATGTCGAAAGAGGAATCTGCCATATCGCCATGCTAGGACTTGGGCGTGCGCGCTCGGCTCCCTCTTCTCGCCGCGGTCGTGGCCGCGGTCGCCGCGCTGGCGATCCTCGTCGTCGTCATCGTGTGGTTCCTCGCGCCGCGAGTCGGCGCGCCGCTACCGGGTGCGCGAGACGAGCCGCTGCCGAGCTGGGCCCCGCCTGCCGAGCCGCCGCTCGCGGCGACGGCACCGACCGGACCCGGCATCGCCGGCCTCCCCGACCCTGGTTGGCTCGAGGCGACGGCGGATGCGACGGGCATCCCGCAGCGGGCCCTCGCGGCCTACGCGGGTGCCGCCATCCTGAAGGCGGAGGCCATGCCCGAGTGCGCACTGAGCTGGGCGACCCTCGCCGGCATCGGGGCCACGGAGTCCGATCACGGGCGACACGGCGGCGCCCGGCTCGACGAGAACGGTACGGCGACACCCGGCATCTTCGGGGTCGCCCTCGACGGCGACGGGGTCGCACTCGTTCCCGACAGCGACGGCGGCGAGATCGACGGTGATGCGGATGCCGATCGCGCGGTCGGCCCGATGCAGCTCATCCCCGAGGCGTGGCGCAATTGGCACGTCGACGGGGGAGGGGATGGCGTCGAGGATCCGCAGAACATCGACGACTCCGTGCTCGCGGCCGCGAACTACCTGTGCCGCGCGAGCACGGCGTTCGATACGGAAGACGGATGGCGTGCCGGCATCCGCTCGTTCAACAGTCCCGAGGTGTACCTCGGCACCGTGGCCCGTTTCGCGACCCGATACGCGGATGCCGCTGCGGCATCCGGCGCGTCGCCCGCCTCGCGCGATTGAGGGCTACCGCCGCGCGGTGCTCGAGCGCACGACGAGCTCGTACGGAAGGTCGATGTTGAGCTCGTCGGCGCTGCGTTCGCCGGGGTGGAGTTCGTCCATGAGCACCTCGACCGCCATGCGACCTTGCATGTCGGGGAACTGCGCGATCGTCGTGAGGCCGAAGAACTCGGCGAGCTCGTGGTCGTCGATGCCGATGATCGACACGTCGCCGGGCACGTGCATGCCGAGATCGCGCGCCGCGAGGATCGCGCCGATCGCCATCTCGTCGGATGCCGCGAAGATCGCCGTGGGCCGCCCCACCGGGTTGCCAAGCAGCTGCTTGGCGGCGCGGTAGCCGCCCTGCATCGTGAAGTCGGCCGCGTGGAAGTGGCGGTCGAGCGTCTCGAGACCCGCCGCGCGCATCGCCTGCTCGTAGCCGTGGCGGCGGTTGGTGGGCAGGTGGAAGTCCATCTCGAGGGCGTCGCCTCCGATGTGCGCGATGTCGGTGTGGCCGAGCGCGAGCAGGTGCTCCGTCGCGAGGCGACCGAGCTCGACGTCGTCGAGGCTGAGCGTGCGCACGCCGGGCAGGGGGCCGCCGACGCCGACGATGGGCTTGTCGAGGTCGATGAGGCGCTGCACCTCGTCGGGCGTGAGCTCGAGCGACACGGCGATCACGGCATCTACCCGCTTGCGCAGCAGGAAGTGCTCGAAGACGAGCCGGCGCTCCTCGTCGCTGCCGCCGAGGTTGTAGAGCGTGAGGTCGTAGCCCTGCTCGAGCAGCGCCGACTCGGCACCCTCGATGACGGCACCGTAGAACCAGCGGTTGAGGAAGGGGATGACGACTCCGACGTTGCGCGTGCGCCCCGTCGCGAGGCCCGAAGCGCTCGACGACACGACGTAGCCGAGCTCGTTGGCCGCCGCGACGACGCGCTCGCGCGTCGCGGGCGAGACCGAGCCTCTGCCCGAGAGCGCGCGCGACACCGTCGCCGCGGAGACGCCTGCGAGCTGGGCGACCTCGTGGATGCCGGGCACGCGACCTCCTGCGCTGGGTGGTGACTGCTCGCATCCTATCGGCGGCTGTTCCCGTGGTCTCGGGAGCGCTCGCGACCTTGTATCCTTGATGGGCGCGAGCGGTTGGTGAATACACGAGCCGAGCGCGCACCTGGCGAGTTACCCAAGCGGCCAAAGGGATCTGACTGTAAATCAGCCGGCATAGCCTTCGGGGGTTCGAATCCCTCACTCGCCACCCCAGTGAAGGCCCCGCTCCGGCGGGGCCTTTCGGCGTCCGTGGGCGAGAGCGGCAGCATCGGCGGCTGCGGCGCATGGCGCCCCCGACATCGAGCCGTCGACCGCGACGGGTGGTAACCATGGACCATGACCACCGTGCTCGATGTTGACGGGGGTCGGCCGAGCGGCTGACTTCTGCAGCGCCCGGTCCCGCCGCCCTCGACCGTCAGCCCAACTCGAGCGCCGCGGCGAGCCGCGCCAGCTGGGA
>Ga0180223_1000972_pt1 | contig 26368 bp, 29 predicted proteins | sample eDN5th30CKraftOP_FD_151337 | JGI IMG/M metagenome (GOLD analysis project Ga0180223, IMG submission 151337) | Enriched Organic Plus compost microbial communities from Emeryville, California, USA - eDNA 5th pass 30_C Kraft OP (version 2) (version 2) ... | reverse complement strand
CGCTGATCGCCGCCATCGCCGCGCCCGCGCTGCTGGGATCGCTGGGGTTTCGGCCGGGAGCGTTCGCGCCCAAGGCGTCGAAGCTCAATCCGGCATCGGGCCTCAAGCGCATGTTCGGCGTCAACGGCCTTATCGAACTGATGAAATCCATGGCGAAGGTCGGCTTGCTCGGCGCGATCGGCGCGTGGGTGATCTGGGACCGGCTGACGGCTATAGTCGGGCTGGGCAAGGCTGGCGTCGCGCCCGCCATGTCGAGCCTGGGCGACATGTTCATCATGACCTGCCTCATCATGGCGGGCGGGCTGTTTCTGATCGCGGGGATCGACGTGCCCGCGCAGATCTTCCAGCGGGGCAAGCGTCTTGCCATGTCGAAGCAGGACTTGAAGGACGAGAATAAGGAAAGCGAAGGATCGCCCGAACTCAAGGGGCATATCCGCCGCAAGCAATATGAGGTGCTGAACGGTTCGACCCGTCAGGCCGTGGCCGAAGCCAGCATCATCATCACCAATCCGACCCATTTCGCCGTCGCCCTGCGCTACAAGCCGGGCCAAGACCCCGCGCCCATCGTCGTGGCGCGCGGCTGTGACGCCATCGCGGCCGCCATCCGCGAACTGGCCGATCAAAATGGCGTGCCCGTCATGCAATTTCCCGAACTGGCGCGCGCTGTCTACTTCACGTCGCGGGCCGGGCAGGTCATCAATGAAGGGCTATATATGGCGGTCGCGACCGTATTGGCCTTCGTTTTCCGCGTGGAAAACCGCATGGCGAGCGAAATGGACCGGCCCTTCATCACGGTGCCCGATGACCTGCGTTTCGACGCAGACGGGCAGAAGATGTGACAGGCCGGCAAAAAAAGCGCGATATGGTGAATTAAAGTTTAGCCGCGATCATCCGTATTCCCTTCATGGGGACGCATTAGGATGTGCGTCATGAGCGACTATCTGTCGAAGAGCGAGATATCCTCTGCGGATCGGGCATCGGCCCGGTCCAATGCCGTGCCCGCCGTTTCGGCTGCCCAGTCCGTGACCGTGAAGCCGGATAATGGCGATGCCGCAGCCTCTCGCAGGCGCGCTCCCGCGCTGCCGGCCCGCGATCCGGCGGCCTTCGAGGAAGAGATTGCGGGCGCCGCGGAATATGCGCGCATCCATGCGGAAATCGCGGACATCATGGCCGATATGCGGACCGACCCGGCCGCCTCGGTGGCCGCGGCGACCTCGCGGATCGAAGCCATGCTGCCGACGCCGATCATCATCGTGCCGTTGCCGCCCGCCAGCAAGGAAGCGATGGAAAGCACCGTGCTGCTCGCGCGGCGGATGGCCGATCAATCGCGCTACGCCCATGCGGCGCAGGCGCATATGAAACGCGGCACGGTGGATCAGATCCTGTCCGCGGTGGTTTGAAAATCCATTGTCGCCGATGGGCGGCGCTTGACGAAAATCTTTCCTAAAGGTCTTGGCGCTAGGGCCGTTCTTCCATTCTGAAAGGACGGGCACATGACCTCGGTTAGCAGCAGTATCTCAACAGCGCTGGGCGTCGGGTCGGGCATTGACACCAATGCGCTGGTTTCCAGCCTGGTGAGCGCCGCCCGCGATCCCAAGCAAAAGGTCATCACCGACCGCCAGAGCCTGAACAGTGCGCGTATTTCCGCGCTCGCTTCAGCGTCCAGTTCGCTCGATGCATTTGCCGATGCGCTGAACAGCCTGCTTTCGGGCACGGGTTATTCCGGCGTGCCCGCCTCCAACGATCCCAGCGTCGCGACGGTCAGCGCTCTGCCGGGCGGCACGCCGCAGGGCCTGCCCGCGCAGCTTCAGGTGCAGCAGCTTGCCTCCGGTCGCACGCTTGCGACGGCGCCGGACCCCAATGTGTCGGCCACGGCCCTCGTCGGGGCGGGCACGCTGACCCTGACGGTGGGCAATGGCGCGCCCAAGAATATCGTCCTCACCGCATCGAGCACCTATGCCGACCTGGTGAGCGCCATCAATAGCAGCGGAACCGGCGTCACCGCCTCGCTCGTCACCGATACGCAGGGAACGCGGCTGGTGATGAAAGGCGCGAGCGGAGAGGCCAACGACTTCTCGCTGAGCGCCGATTCCGCCGAACTGGAAAAATTCGCCTGGTCGAAGGCGGGGCCAAACGCCAATTCGTCCTTCACTTCCGCGTCGACGGCCCAGGATGCGATCATCCTGCTGGACGGCGTGGAGCAGCATTACGCCACCAACACCGTCGATACGGCCATTCCCTATCTGCGGATCGACCTCAACAAGGCGTCGCCGGGCACGTCCGTCACGCTGGCCACGACCGAGCCGACCACGTCGATGCGCGACCTGATGGTGGAATTCGTCGATGCCTACAACACGCTGATGAAGGCGCTGAACACCGCGACGTCGAAGGGCGCCGATTCCTCCAGCGCGGGCGTGCTGAACGGCGAATCCTCCATCCGCGACATGAAGCGTCAGCTTTCGCAGATGACGTCGGCGGCGCTGTCTCCCACCGGTGCATACAAGACGCTGGCGGATCTGGGCGTCACGACCAATCGCGACGGCACGCTGACGCTGGACACCAAGACATTGGACAAGGCGATGGCGGCCGATCCGTCCGCGATCACGCAATTGCTCAATCCGGCGGTCAAATCCGGCAGCAATCCGGGTCTGGCCGGTCTGATGGACAATGTGCGCGACAATATCCAGCAGAAGGATGGTCCCCTCGCCAGCGCGCAGAGCAAATATGATGCGCTGGCAAAGAACCTGTCCGCGCAGCTTGAGAAACTGAGCGACCAGATGACGGACTATCAGGCGCAGCTCACGAAAATCTACACGGCCATGGAAACGCGGTTGACCGCGCTCAAGGCCACCCAGAGCTATCTGCAACAGCAGATCGACTCCTGGAACAACAGCGACAATTAAGCAGGGACGCAAGGGCAATGTTCTATAATCAGGGATATGCGGGCAATATGGCGGCGCGGCGCTATGCGGCCGTTCATTCGGGCGCGCGGACGCAAGGCGCGACGCCCCATGCGCTGGTGAAGATACTGTTCGACGAATTGCTGATCGCGCTGGAAGCCACCGTGCTGGCCGAGCGGCAGAACGACCGGCTGAAGGTGTCGGACAAGCAGGCGCGCGCCATGTCCATCCTCTTCGCGCTCGAATCCAGTCTCGATTTCGACAAGGGCGGCGACATCGCCATCGGCCTTGCCCAAATCTATCGCGAAGCGCGGCGGCTGTTGCTCGTGGGCGCGAAGGAACGCAACGCCGAGGCCGTCGAACAGGCCCGCGTCATGATCGATGAAATCGCGGATGCGTGGGGCCAGATCGGCTGAAGCCGTCATCCGGTCCGCCTGTGCGGGGTTGCGCCTTTACAGGCGCCCTTGTATAGGCGGCTCTCGCAAAGGGCGGCCCGGCGGGGGCCGCCTTTTTGCGTTTCGCCAAATGTCTATCGGACGAATATTTATCAGCCCAGAAAGGGAAGCATCATGTCGATACCGCCGCTCATGCCCGTCTACCCCCGGTGCGATGTCCGTCCGGTGCGAGGCGAAGGCTGTTACCTGATCGGCGAACGCGGCGAACGCTATCTCGATTTCGCCAGCGGCATTGCCGTGAACCTGTTGGGTCATGGCCATCCCCGGATCGTGAAGGCGATCGCGGATCAGGCCGCCACGCTGATGCACACGTCGAACCTCTACGGCATGCCGCTGGGCGAAAAATTCGCGCAGCGCCTGGTCGACGCGACCTTTGCCGATACGGTGTTCTTCACCAATTCCGGCGCGGAAGCGGTGGAATGCGCGATCAAGACGGCGCGGCGCTATCATTATGTGAACGGCGCGGCGCACCGGCATAAGATCATCAGCTTCGACAATGCCTTTCATGGGCGGACGCTGGGCACCATTTCGGCCACCAGCCAGCCCAAGATGCGCGACGGGTTCGAGCCGCTGTTGCCGGGCTTCACGGTCGTGCCGTTCAACGATCTGGAAGCCGCGACGGCTGCCGTTGACGACGATACCGCCGGTTTCCTGCTGGAGCCGGTGCAGGGCGAAGGTGGCGTCACGCCCGCGACGCAGGAATTTCTGACTGGTCTGCGTAAGCTGTGCGACGAGAAGGGGCTGCTGCTGATCCTGGACGAAGTGCAATGCGGCTATGCGCGCACCGGCACCTTCTTCGCGCATGAGCAATATGGCGTCAGGCCCGACATCATGGCCGTGGCCAAGGGGATCGGCGCTGGTTTCCCGCTGGGCGCGTGCCTTGCGACCGAGGACGCGGCCAAGGGCATGGTGTTCGGCACCCATGGTTCGACCTATGGCGGCAATCCGTTGGCGATGGCGACGGGCCTGGCCGTGCTGGACGAAGTGCTGGCGGACGGTTTCCTCGATCGCGTCAAGGCGATGGGCGCTCGGCTGCGTTCCGCGCTGGAGCAGCTTATCCCCAATCATGACGGCATGTTCGAGGATGTGCGCGGCATGGGGCTGATGCTGGGCGTCAAGATGAAGGACGCCTATGATGCGCGCGCTTTCGTGGCGCATCTGCGCGATCATCACGGGTTGCTGACGGTGTCGGCGGGGCAGAATGTCGTGCGTATCCTGCCGCCGCTGGTGATCGAGGACAGCCACGTCGCCGAATGCATCGAGCGGATTTCAGCCGGTGCGCGCAGCTTTGCCGGGGAAACGGCGGCCGCCTGACATCATCTTCCCTATCCGTTCGCTTCGCGTGACGTCGAGGAGCCTTGCACGGCGTTTCCCGACCAGCGCGAAACGGACGGAATACGGGAATGGAGGTTATTCATGACCAGACATTTTCTCAACCTGACCGACGCGGGCGGCGACGCCATCGCCGCGATGATCGCCGACGCCATCGACCGCAAGGCGGCACGCAAGGCCCTGCCCAAGGGCGCGACCGATGCGGATGCGCCGCTCGCCGGACGGACGCTGGCGATGATCTTCGAGAAAAATTCGACCCGCACGCGCGTCTCCTTCGACATGGCGATCCGGCAACTGGGCGGCAATTCGCTGATCCTGGACGGCGCGACCAGCCAACTTGGGCGCGGTGAAACAGTGGCGGATACGGCCCGCGTGCTCAGCCGCATGTGCGATGCGATCATGATCCGCACGGACGACCATGCGAAGATCGAGGAAATGGCGCACTATGCCAGCGTTCCGGTCGTCAACGGCCTGACCGACCTGTCGCACCCCTGCCAGATCGTCGCCGATCTGCTGACGGTGGTGGAGCATGGGCTGGCCCTGCCGGGCAGCCAGTGGGCGTGGCTGGGCGACGGCAATAATGTGCTCCATTCGATCGTGGAGGCGGCGGGCCTGCTCAAGTTCGACGTCCGCATCGGCGTGCCCGAAGGCTATGATCCCGACCCGTCCTTCGCGAAGGCGGCACAGGCGCTGGGATCGCGCATCACCCTGACCCGCGATCCGCAGGCGGCGGTGGCGGATGCCGATGTCGTCGTCACCGACACATGGATTTCCATGGGACAGGCCCATGCGGACGAAAAGCTGAAGGCGATGATGCCCTATCAGGTGACGCCCGCGCTGATGGCCGGGGCGAAGGCGGACGCGAAGTTCCTCCATTGCCTGCCCGCGCATCGCGGCGAGGAAGTGGTGGCGGAGGTCATCGACGGGCCGCAGTCGTTGATCTGGGATGAAGCGGAAAACCGCATCCATGCCCAGAAATCCGTCCTGCTGTGGGCGTTCGGCCTGCTCGGTTGAGTTTTGCGGCGGCATTCCTATCTAGCCGGGGTTCATCCCCGCCCTCGGGGATGCCGTCCTTCTCTCCCGCCGTTCGTGCGGCGATAATCGGAGCCTGTTTTTGACCTTTTCCGCCAATGTCGATCAAGCTCTGGGTTTCACCATTCCCTCGCGCCATGTGCGCGGACGGATCGTGCGGCTTGGGCCTGTGCTGAACGATGTGCTTGCCGCGCATGACTATCCGCCGCAGATCGAGCGCCTGCTGGCCTCCGGTCTGGTGCTCGCGGCGCTGCTCGGCAGCACGCTCAAGGATGCCGGGGGGCAGCTCACGCTGCAGGCGCAGACGGAAAATGGCGTGGTGAGCCTGCTGGTGGCCGATTACAAGGCGGGCGAGCTGAGAGGCTATGCCAAATTCGATGCCGACCGTCTGGCGGAGCTTGGCGCCGACCCCACGCTGTTCGGGCTGTTCGGCAAGGGCTATCTTGCCATCACCTTCGATCAGGCGGTGACCGGCGAGCGTTATCAGGGCATCGTGCCGCTGGATGGCGAATCGATCGCGCAGGCGGCGGAGCATTATTTCTTCCAGTCCGAACAAATTCCCAGCATCATCCAGATCGCAACCCGTCATGAGGCGGACGGATGCTTCGCGGCGGGCATGCTGCTCCAGCACCTGCCCGAAGGCGAAGTCGGCCGCGAGCGGTTGCATGTGCGGCACGATCATCCCGAATGGGAGCATGTGCAGGCGCTGGCGATAACGTTGAAGGACGAGGAACTGACGGACGACATGCTTCCGCTGACGGATATGCTCTGGCGGCTGTTCCATGAGGAGCAGGAGGTGCGCGTGACGGAAAGCTCTGTCCTGGCCAAGGGATGCCGTTGCGACCTGGACCATATCCGCGACGTCATTGGCCGTTTTTCCGAGCAGGAGCGCGCGGAAATGGCGGACGAGCGCGGATTGATCGGCGTCGATTGCGCCTTTTGCTCGCGCCTGTTCCCGCTCGCGCTCGATAGTTTCACCCGGCACTGATCCGCTCGATCAGGGCAGGACCATGTCCCACATTGGGGCAGGGCCATCCTTCCTGCGCTATCAAATTGCCGCAATTGGGCACTATTCCGCCTATCTGGGGACGTGGGAGGGCGGCCGGCTGTTTGCCGCCGATGCGTAGCGGGGCTATTGAGGATCTATGGTGACGATGTGGTTGCGTGCGATCATTGTGGGAACGTTGATGATGGCGGCAGGAACGGCCGCGGCAAAGCCGCAACGGCTGATCGCGCTCGATACGGTGCAGCCGGGCGAATGGGAATTGCGCGCGCTGGAGAAGGATGAAGGAAAGCGCCGGATCTGCGTGCGCGATCCGCGTCAGCTCCTCCAGACGGAACATGCCCGCCACCAATGCCGCTTCTTCACCGTGAAAGATGAACCTGCCGCAGCATCGGTCACTTATGACTGCGCGGCGGGCGGCGGAGGACGCACCGACGTGCGCGTCGAAACGCCGCGGCTGGTGCAGATTCGATCGCAAGGCGTGGCGAACGGCGCGCCTTTTGCACGGGTCATGGAAGCTCGTCGCATTGGGGCCTGCCGCTAGGAAGCCGGGCTTGCGCGTGCGGGGATGGGGCGTTAGCGCATCACGCCATGGTCGCAAATAAAGGAAAATTCGCCGTCGTCCTGCTTTCGGGAGGACTGGATTCAATGGTTGCCGGCGGGTTGGCTCGCGAGGCGGGTTATCATGTGCTGGCGCTGACGATTGATTATAATCAGCGGCATCGCGTGGAACTGCGCGCGGCGGCGCGTATCGCAAAGGCGTTGAATGCGATGTCCCACATCGTCCTGCCGCTGGACCTGACCGCTTTTGGCGGGTCGGCGCTGACAGCCGACATCGCGGTGCCCAAAGGAGGCGTGGGGGCCGATATTCCCGTCACCTATGTTCCAGCCCGCAACGCCATATTTCTTTCGCTGACACTGGGACTGGCCGAGGCGGCGGGCGCGAACGATGTATTCATCGGCGTGAACGCGCTGGATTATTCCGGTTATCCCGACTGCCGCCCGGAATTTATCGATGCGTTCCAGAAGATGGCGACGCTGGCCACCAAAGCGGGCGTGGAAGGCAAACCCGTTCGCATCAACACACCCCTTCAGCATATGAGCAAGGCGGACATCGTGCGGGAAGCCCATCGGCTGGGGCTGGATGCGGGGATGAGCTGGTCATGCTATGATCCCGCGCCCAACGGCCAGCATTGTGGTCTGTGCGATAGCTGCCGGTTGCGGGCCAAGGGTTTTCAGGAAGCGGGTCTGACCGACCCCACCCATTATGCGACGCGGCCCTGAAGGCTTCATGCGATGAGCTATGCGGTCAAGGAAATGTTCCTGACCCTCCAGGGAGAGGGGGTGCATGCCGGACGCCGGGCCGTGTTCCTGCGTTTTGCCGGATGCAACCTCTGGACTGGCCGGGAACGTGACCGGGCCGACGCCGTCTGCCGCTTTTGCGATACCGATTTCGTCGGCACCGATGGCGAAGGCGGCGGCAAATTCCCGGACGCCGCCGCGCTCGCCGATGCCGCGCAGGATTTTTGGGGACAGGACCGGGCGCTGCGTTACATCGTCCTGACCGGGGGCGAGCCGATGTTGCAGATCGACGATGCCCTGGTCGATGCGCTGCACGATCGTGGCTTCACCATTGCGATAGAAAGCAATGGAACCTTGCCGGTCCATCCGGGAATCGACTGGGTCTGCATCAGCCCCAAGGCCGGCAGTGATGTCGTCCAGAAAAGTGGCGATGAGCTAAAGCTTGTATGGCCGCAGCCGGGCGCGGGCCATTCCGTGGAAGAGGTCGACGCCATGGAGCAATGGGCGTTCGGTCATCTGCTGGTCCAGCCGCTCGACGATGCGGCGGCGGCGGACAATGTCAAAGCCGCCATCGCCTTTGTGATGGAGCGCCCGCGCTGGCGGCTGACGCTCCAGTCCCACAAATATCTGGGCCTGCGTTGAGACCGTTTCGTCAGGGCCGTGCGTTCGTCCCGGCTTCCCATTGCTGCTGGCAGGCGGGCGTCAGCTTGCCCTTTTTCCAGCATTTGGCATCGAGCGAGGGCAGCGATAGCGAATAGCTGCGGCCCGGATCGCCATAATATTGATCGCTTGCCAGGATCAGGGATTTCTTGATGGATGGCAGGCCGCTGCGCGCCACTTCATGCAGCTTGCCGCGATCCGCGAAGATTGCCTGCCGCCCGACTTCACCGGCAGCCTGACAGAATCCGCGCTGCGCCTGAACCGTCGAATAACCGGAATAGATGCGGGTGCCATATTGGTCGGCGGCCGACTGGCCCGGCTTGCCCTTGCCCACGGTCCGCTGGAAATAGCCCAGCACCGTCGCCATCGCCGCGTCGAGTTCCGCGTCATGATGGGCGATCATCGCATTATAATTGCTGATCGCGAGGAGCGTCGGCTCGAACTGGCATTGCAGGGCGGCGACATTCAGCGCCGCGCGCAGATTCCACACCAGACCCGCGCGGATTTCCGCAGCCGTGGCGCCTGGCAGGCCCAAGGCGGTAGCGGCCTGATCGTCGGTCAGGGGCGGCGCGCTCAGGTCCGGGGGCGACCAGTAGAACTGAGCGGCGGCGGGCTGGACCGCCATGGCGGCGGCCATGGCAAGGCCCGAAAGCAGGTGGCGTGTGGCAAAGCGGAACGTCATCTAAAATCCTTCTCCGAAGAAGGGCGGAATATCACCCCGCATGGCACTGGTCACTAGCTTTGCGAGGCTCGCCTGCATCTTGTGTCCGTTTGTCACGCCCTTATTGGTCGGCGACCACTTCGGCGCCCTGATCGGCTGATTCGCCGGCCTCTTCCTTTTTCCTGTCGGGCCTGGCCGTAGCGACGCTTTCATTGCTCGCATTTCCGGCCGGCATGACGGTGGCGGTGCCCTCGCTCTGGACGCCATCCAGATCGGTCATCGCGTCGGTCGCGGTGCCGTCGATCACTTCCATATCCTTCATCTGCACGGCGTTGCCGCCCTTATCCCCGCCGCTGCATCCCATGAGGGTGGCGCAGCCGCTCAAAAGGACGGCTTTAATGAGGATTTTTGCCGTGGCATGCATCCGGGTCTCCTTGTTCAATGGCTAAGCCCGGCAGCCCCCCGCCCGGCAAAGCGGCGACCCTAACGGCCCGTTCAATATTGCTCAACCCCCCGTGCCGCACCGGCCCAGATGGCCGAGAAATGCAGGGAAATGAGCCCTTAGCGCAGCATCCAGTTCCGCCATTCCAGCCTTGCAGCCCAGCGCGGCCATGCTTGTGACCGGATATTCGCTGATCCCGCACGGCACGATGCCGCCAAAATGCGACAGGTCGGGATCGACGTTGATGGAAAAGCCATGGAGCGTGATCCAACGGCGCACACGGATGCCCAGAGCGCCGATCTTTGCTTCCCGGCCCTGTTCATCGTTCGTCCAGATGCCAATGCGCCCTTCCGCCCGCCACGCGGCGATGCCCAGATCAGCGAGCGCCGCGATCATCCATCCTTCAAGATGATGGACGAAATTTCGCACGTCCCGCCCACGGTCGCGCAGGTCGATGTTGAGGTAGCCGATACGTTGGCCCGGCCCGTGATAGGTGTAGCGGCCTCCGCGGCCCGCGACGTGAACGGGAAACCGCGGATCGATCAGTTCGGCCGGATCGGCGCTCGTTCCCGCCGTATAGAGCGGGGGATGTTGAAGCAGCCATATGCGCTCCTTCGCTTCCCCGGCGAAGATCGCGGCGGCGCGCGCCTCCATGTCCGCCAAGGCTTCGGGATAATCCACCTGTGCGGTTTCGGCGCGCCATTCGACGCGGCCGGCTGCTTCGGACACGGACGGAAAAGGAGAGGGGGCGGTCATGGCGTTTCCTTGACTTGCGCGAAGCGAGCGATCAAGTCTCCAGCGCATTTTCGCGCAAGGGATGAAGGCATAAAGATATGGCGGCATTGTCGATCGGCAAGGCATGGGAAGACAGCCTGGCTTTCATCAAGCGGGAAGGGAGCCTGTTGTTTCCCGTCGCCCTGTTGTTCCTGTCTGTGCCGATGGCCATCCTGCAACTGATGATCCCGCCAGACTATATGCGGATGGCGCCGGGCCAGACGCTGGCTTCGCTGCCGCCGCTGCCCGGGACGGTGAAGATTGCGATGATCGTGGCCGGGATCGTCATGTTGATTGGATCGCTCGCCGTCTATGCGCTGGCGTTGCGACCGGGCATCAGCGTGGCGGAGGCGATCCGCCTCGCCATCAAGCGGCTGCCGGTGATATTGGGCGCATCTGTGCTTGTCGGTATTGCGCTCATGTTCGTCCTGTTCGGCGCGGCGATGATCGGCGGCCTGCTGTCGGTCGCGATCGGCAAGGTGGGCGGGCTGATCCTTGCCGCCGCGCTGATGCTGGCGGCGATGCTCTATGTCAGCGCACGGATGTTGCCGCTCAGCGCCCTTGTCATCGATCATCGGCAGGGAGTGATGGCCGCGCTCAGGCAGACGCTGTCTTTGACGCGGGGGCAGGCCGGGCGACTGGGGGCCTTCATCCTCGTTTCGATGATGCTGATTCTGGTGGTCCAGATCGCCGTGCAGTCGATATTCGGCATCGTCGGCACGCTGATTCTGGGGCAGGAAGGCGGAAGATCGGTCAGCGACATCGCCGTCGCCCTCGCGGCGGGGGCTGCGAACGTCTATCTGATGGTGTTCACCGCGCGCATCTATCGCCAGCTGGAGGGGGCATAAGCGCCCCTCCGCGTCAGTCCAGCAGCGGCACCTGCGGCGCTGCATCGCGAGGCAATATGCCCGCCAGGCGCGGATCGGCGAAAATCTCCACCTCCCGCGCGAAGGGGCGGAAGCCGTGTTTCTGGTAGAAGCCCAACGCCGCGGGGCTGTCGAGCGTGCAGGTGTGCACCCATAAACGCTCCACATCCTTGCGCCATGCCAGCGCCTTGGCCTGCATCATCAGCCATTGGCCAAACCCCTTGCCGTTGAGGCCGGGTATGAGGCCTAGAAAGGCGAGTTCGCAGTCGGGCAGCGACCGAAAATCCAATTCCAGCAGGCCCACTTCCACGCCGCGCGGGTCCGTCACCGCATAAATGGACACGGCCGGATCGTGGATGATGGCGGCCAGCGCGGCATCATCCATCACCAGCCGCGAAAACCAGAGCCAGGGCGTCCCGACCCGGCGGAACAGCGTCCGATAGGCATCCAGTCCGCGCTCTTTCCACGGCGCCAGCCGCAGCGGAGCGGGCGGGATGGGGGCGGGCATTGGCCGTTCGCGCATTTCCAGATGGGTGACGATGGCCGCGACCTGTCCTTTCGCCACAGGCGTCAGGCTCATGGGCTTCAGCTCCAGCTTGCCATGGGCGGCAGGCTCATCAGAATCGCGTCGATGTTGCCGCCGGTCTTGAGGCCGAACAGCGTGCCGCGATCGTGGACGAGGTTGAATTCGGCATAGCGCCCCCGCCATTCCAGCATCGTGCGATATTCTTCTTCCGACCAGCTTTCGTGCATCCGCCGCCGCACGATGGGCGCGAAGGCTTCCAGAAAAGCCTCTCCCACAGAACGGGTGAAGGCGAAATTGGCATCAAAATCGCCCTCAAGATGATCGTAGAAGATACCGCCAACGCCCCGGTGCACGCCGCGATGCGGGATGAAGAAATAATCGTCCGCCCATGCCTTGAACCGTGGGTGATAGTCCGGGTCATGGGCATCGCAGGCGGCCTTGAGCACATTATGGAAATGGGCCGTATCGTCCTCGCGCGGCAAGGGCGGGTTGAGGTCCGCGCCGCCGCCGAACCAGCTTTTGGCCGTCACCAGATAGCGCGTGTTCATATGAACGGCGGGCACATGCGGGTTGGCCATATGAGCAACCAGACTGATGCCCGTCGCGAAAAAGGCGGGGTCGTCGTCTGCCCCATGGATCGTCTTTGCGAATTCGGGAGCAAAAGCGCCGCTGACAGTGGATACGTTGACGCCGACCTTCTCGAACACCTTGCCTTTCATCACGCCGCGCACCCCGCCGCCGCCCTCGCCCGCAACAAGGCCCGGTGCTTCGCGATCCCAAGGGGTGAAAACGAAGCGCGCATCGCTTCCCGCTTCCCGCTCGATGGCCTCGAACTGCTCGCAGATGCGGGTTCGCAGCGATTCGAACCAGTCGCGGGCGGATTGCTGTTTGGGATCGAGCGTCAATGTCATTGCGGAAACTTTCCAGTCTGGCGTAGGGCTTCGGCCACCGCGATGCCCGTCGAAACGGCGATGTTCAAGGATCGAAATCCCGGCGCCATCGGAATACGCACGCGAATATCGGCCATGTCGCGCACCGCAACCGGCACGCCCGCGCTTTCCGATCCCATCAGCAGGACGTCGCTCTCCTGAAAGGCGACGTCGGGCAGGCGCTGCGATGCATGGCTGCTCATGAGGATCAGGCGGCGGCCTTCAGAGCGGCGCAGGGCGTCGAAGGCTTCGAAATTCGCATGGCGCGTGACCTCCGCCGCCGCGCCGTAATCCATCGCGGCGCGTTTCAGGCGAGAATCGGAAAAGGCGAATCCGGTCGGCATGATGATGTCCACTGGCACGGAAAAACAGGCGGCAAGCCGTAAAATGGCGCCGACATTTCCCGCAATCTCGGGCTGATAAAGGGCGATACGCATGCCGCGCGCATAAAGCAGCAGGGCAAATTGTCATAGCCATGTCCAAATTGCTGTTGGCAAAATGCGCTCCCTGAGGTTATCAGGCCCGCGAACACGCTAGGGGGAAAGCGGGGGCCGTCGCTTTATAGGCACCCAAATTCCTTGATAATCAGGGCCGGAGACGGCAATGCGGCGGGATCAGGGACGTTCTTGCAAGGGTTGAGGTGCATGGCGAGCGTTGAACATACGGACGGCGAAATACAAGCCGGCGGAGACGGAGTGCGCCGCCGCGATTTTATCAACATCGCCGCGGTGAGCTTTGCGGGGGTCGGCGCGGTTGTCGTCGTCCTGCCGCTGATCGATCAGATGAATCCCAGCGCCGACGTGCTCGCGCTGGCATCGACGGAAGTCGATCTTTCGGCGATTCAGCCGGGACAGGCGATCAAGACGACCTTCCGGTCGCAGCCCCTGTTCGTGCGTCAGTTGACGGACAAGGAAATAGCTGAAGCCGACAAGGTCGATATTTCCACCCTGCGCGATCCGCAGACGCTGGAAGAACGCACCGTCGACGGCAAGAAGCAGTGGCTTATCACCATGGGCGTGTGCACCCATCTGGGCTGTGTGCCGCTGGGCGCGGGCGAGGGTGAGAATCGCGGCGAATATGGCGGCTATTTCTGCCCCTGCCACGGTTCGTCCTATGACACCGCGGCTCGCATTCGTAAGGGCCCCGCGCCCAAGAACCTGGAAGTGCCGAAGTTCAGCTTCACTTCCGACACTGCCATTCTTGTAGGCTGAGGTAAGAAACGATGAGCTTTCCCTGGGCTGAGCATTACACTCCCAAGCATCCGCTGATGCAGTGGGTCGACGAGAAGCTGCCGCTTCCGCGCCTCGTCTACAACGCGGTGGGCGCCGGTTATCCGGTCCCGCGCAACCTCAACTATTTCTGGAACTTCGGTGTCCTCGCCGGCCTCGCGCTGGTGATTCAGATCGTCACCGGCGTTGTCATGGCCATGCACTATGGCGCGAACACGCTGGTCGCTTTCAGCACCGTCGAACAGACGATGCGTGACGTGAACGCGGGCTGGCTGATGCGCTATGCCCACGCGAACGGCGCGAGCTTCTTCTTCATCGTGGTCTATCTCCACATCTTCCGCGGCCTCTATTTCGGCTCCTACAAGGCGCCCCGCGAAATGGTGTGGCTGCTCGGCCTCGTCATCTTCCTGCTCATGATGGCGACCGCTTTCATGGGCTATGTGCTTCCCTGGGGGCAGATGAGCTATTGGGGCGCGAAGGTCATCACTGGCCTGTTCGGTGCGATCCCCGTCGTGGGCGAGCCGATCCAGACCTGGCTGCTGGGTGGTTTTGCGCCCGGTAACGCGTCGCTCAACCGCTTCTTCTCGCTGCACTTCCTGCTGCCCTTCGTGATCGCGGCGGTCGTGATCCTGCATATCTGGGCGCTGCACATTCCGGGTTCCTCGAATCCGACCGGCGTGGAAGTGAAGGGGCCGCAGGACACCGTTCCTTTCCATCCCTATTATACGGCGAAGGACGGTTTCGGGGCGGGCGTGTTCCTGATCCTTTTCGCGGTCCTGCTGTTCTATGCGCCGAACTATCTCGGCCATCCGGACAATTATATCGAAGCAAACCCGCTTTCGACGCCCGCGCATATCGTGCCGGAATGGTATTTCTGGCCCTTCTATGCGATCCTGCGCGCCTTCACCGTGGACTTCTTCTTCATTCCGGCGAAGCTGCTGGGTGTGCTCGCGATGTTCGCGTCGATCCTGCTGCTGTTCTTCCTGCCCTGGCTGGATACCTCGCCGGTGCGTTCGGGCAGCTATCGTCCGACCTTCAAGAAGTTCTTCTGGATACTCGTCATCGACGTGCTGATCCTGGGCTATTGCGGCGGTGCTCCGGCGGCGGAACCCTATGTGATGATCTCTCAGGTCGCTGCGGCTTATTATTTCGCCCACTTCCTGATCATCCTTCCGCTGATCTCGCGCTTTGAAAAGCCGCTGCCGCTGCCGAACTCGATCACCGAGGCGGTCCTTGCGAAATATGGCCATGCCGACGGCGAAACCGCCGCGGTCCCGGCCGAATAAGGGGTAGATACAACCATGGTTCGCATCGGCGCATTTCTCGTCGGCCTCTTTTTCGCTGGCTGGCTGCTGATCTCTTTTCTGGTGGGCGCGGTGGCCTTTGTCACCGACCCGCCGGCCAAGACGGTGGAGCATGAATTCCACCGGGATCCCAAGCATGTGTCTTTTTCGTTCGACGGGCCTTTCGGCAAGTACGACCAGGCGCAGCTTCAGCGTGGTTTCCAGGTCTTCAAGGAAGTCTGCTCGGCCTGCCACAGCCTGCACTATGTCGCTTTCCGCGATCTGAAGGGCATTGGCTATAACGAGGCGGAGATCAAGGCGATCGCCAAGCAGTGGGCGATCAAGACCCCCGACGTCGATCCCAAGACGGGCGAAATGTCGACCCGCGATCCGATCCCGGCGGATTATTTCCCCAAGCCCTTCGCGAATAATGTCGCGGCGGCCGCGGCGAACAACAATGCGATCCCGCCGGATCTGTCGCTGATGACCAAGGCCCGCCATCATGGTTCTGCCTATGTTTATTCGCTGCTGACGGGTTTCCAGTCGCAACCGGCCGAACTGCTCAAGGAGTTCCCGGATGCCAAGACGCCGGAAGGGCTGCATTACAATCCCTATTTCGCCAACCTGAACCTTGCCATGGCGCCGCCGCTGACGGCTGATGGCCAGGTAACCTATGGCGACGGCACCAAGTCGACGGTGGACCAGATGTCGCAGGACGTTGCGGCTTTCCTGAGCTGGACGGCGGAACCGAAGCTCGAAAACCGCCGCCGCGCGGGCCTGGCGACGATCATCTTCCTGCTGATCGCCACCGGCCTTGCCTATATGTCCTATCAGAACATCTGGGCGGACAAGAAGAAGGCGGCCTGATGGCGGAACGCCAGGGCGTTTGAATGTTCAGGGGCGCGGTCCGCAGGGGTCGCGCCCTTTTTCATGTGAGGAACAGATGAGCATCGACAGCCTGACCGCCCTGGTTCGCACCATTGCGGATTTCCCCAAGCCGGGCATCCAGTTCCGCGACATCACCACCCTGCTGGCGGACGGAGCGGGTTTTCGGGAACTGGTCGATCATATGGCGCGGATTGTGGAACCGCTCGACCCGGATCTGGTGGTTGGGGTGGAAGCGCGTGGCTTCATTCTCGCGGCGGCGCTGGCTCACGCGTTGGGCAAGGGATTCGTGCCCGTGCGTAAGGCGGGAAAGCTGCCGGGACGCACGGTCGGCATCGATTATGTGCTTGAATATGGCGCCGATCGACTGGAATTGCATGAAGGACAGGTGCCGCGGGGTGCGCGCGTATTGTTGGTCGACGACCTGATCGCGACAGGTGGGACGGCTCAGGCAGCGGCGCAACTGCTCCGGGAACAGGGCGCCAATGTGCTGATGGCGATTTTCGCCATCGATCTTCCCGATCTGGGCGGCAGGCTGGCGTTGGAGGCAGATGGCGTCGTTACGGCGGCCATCATGGCTTTCGCGGGCCACTAAGCGTCTCGGCCAGCAGATCGACTGCTTCGGCAAGACGTTCATCCAACAGAGAAAGCAACTGCGTCCAGCCCGATATGCCGCTGAGTTCTCCCGGGCCATCGGAAATGCCGCGCAGTCCCATCAAGGGCACCCCAAAACGCTGACAGGCCCGGGCGATCGCAAAGGTTTCCATGTCGACCATGTCCGCGTCGATCGCGGCATAGCCCTCCCCACCCACGATATTGGCTCCCGTGGAAAGGCGCGCCGTTTGCAAGGACAAAGGGGTCGTCAACGGCATGTCGACCGGATGATCGAGAAAAGGCGTCACGCCCTTGGCAATGCCGATGCGCGACGCATCCATGTCGCGCCACGAAACGCTGAGAACCTGATAGACTTCACCCAGCCGGCAAATCCGCGATCCCGCTGACCCCAGCGATATGACGAGGTCCGGCAGGCCGTGTCGTTGATCGAGCGTATGAAGGGCAATGCCGGTTGCCATCGCGGCCTCCACCGGGCCAACGCCGGTCATCAGCGGCGTGAAGCGGCGGCGCAGATGAGGGCCATATTCCTGCTCTGCCGCCATCACGAACAGCACGCGCCGATTCGCGATCGTCTCACAACATGGCATCACAGATTCTCCGCTTCGGCCGAGAAGTAGGAACCGCTTTCATGACGATGCGCCACCTGGTTTTGCTCCAGGCAGCGCATCGTCATGCCGGCACATGATTTTAAGGGATGAGTTTCCGAATGATTTCTTCCGCGGCCTCTTCCGCGGTCATGCTGGTGGTGTCGACGTGGATTTCGGGGTTGGCAGGCGGCTCATAGGGGCTGTCGATGCCGGTGAAGTTCTTGAGCTGGCCTGACCGCGCCTTCTTGTAGAGGCCCTTGACGTCGCGCTTCTCTGCTTCCGCCAGCGGCGTGTCGATGTGGACTTCGACAAATTCGCCGGGCTGCATCATCTGGCGCACCATGTCGCGCTCGGCGCGGAAGGGCGAGATGAAGGCCGTGATGACGATGAGGCCCGCGTCCGTCATCAGTTTCGCGACCTCGCCCACGCGGCGGATATTTTCCACCCGGTCGGCGTCGGTGAAACCCAGATCCTTGTTGAGGCCGTGGCGCACATTGTCACCGTCCAGCAGGAAGGTGTGGCGATTCATCCGCGCCAGCTTCTTTTCCACCAGATTGGCGATGGTCGATTTGCCCGCGCCCGACAGACCCGTTAGCCACAGCACAGCGGGCTTCTGGTTCTTGACCTGGGCATGATGCTCGCGGGTCACGTCCGTCGCCTGCCAATGGACATTGTCCGCGCGGCGCAGCGAGAAGTGGATCATGCCAGCCGCCACGGTGGCGTTGGTCATCTTGTCGATCAGGATGAACCCGCCCAGATCGCGGTTCTGCGTATAGGGTTCGAACGGAATGGGGCGGTCGGTCGACAGATTGGCGACACCGATGGCATTAAGGTCCAGCGTCTTGGCCGCCAGATGCTCCATCGTGTTGACGTTGACCTGATATTTGGGCTGCTGAATGGTCGCGGTGACAGTCTGCGTGCCGATTTTCAACCAATAGGGACGGCTGGGCAGCAGTTCATTCTCATCCATCCAGACGACGGTCGCCTCGAACTGGTCGGCGGTCTGCACCGGATCATCGGCAATGGCAATCACGTCTCCGCGCGAACAGTCGATTTCATCGGCAAAGCAGAGCGTCACCGACTGGCCCGCCACCGCTTGCGCCAGATCGCCGTCCAGCGTCACGATTCGCGTGACCGTGCTGGTCTTGCCCGAAGGCAGAACGCGGACGGCGTCGCCCGGCCGGATCGTCCCGGCGGAGATGAGGCCGGAGAAACCCCGGAAGTCGAGATTGGGCCGGTTCACCCATTGCACCGCCATGCGGAAGGGCTTGGCGATGTCGGCGGTGGCGTCGACTTCCACCGTCTCCAGATGCTCCATCAGTGCGGGGCCGGTATACCAGGGCGTGTTGGCGCTGGGACCGGTGATATTGTCGCCCTTGAAGCCCGAGATCGGCATGGCGACGAAATTGTCGATGCCGATCGATTGCGCGAACTCCGCATAATCCTTCACGATGGCGTCGAACACGGCCTGGTCGTAATCGACCAGATCCATCTTGTTGACTGCCAGCACGATGTTGCGGATGCCGATCAGGTGGGCAAGGTAGCTGTGCCGCCGGGTCTGCACCAGCACGCCCTTGCGCGCGTCGATCAGGATGACGGCAAGGTCGGCGGTCGATGCCCCTGTCACCATGTTGCGCGTATATTGTTCGTGGCCGGGCGTGTCCGCGACGATGAACTTGCGCTTTTCCGTCGCGAAGAAGCGATAGGCGACGTCGATGGTGATGCCTTGTTCCCGCTCCGCGGCGAGGCCGTCGACCAGCAACGCGAAGTCGATTTCCTGCCCCTGTGTGCCGACGCGTTTGCTGTCGGCTTCCAGCGCGGCGAGCTGATCCTCGAAGATCATCTTCGAATCGTAGAGCAGCCGCCCGATCAGGGTCGATTTGCCGTCATCCACCGACCCGCAGGTGATGAAGCGCAGCATCGTCTTGTGCTGGTGCACGTCCAGATATTTGTCGATATCCTCGGCGATCAGGGCGTCGGTGCGGTAAATAGGGTCTGCAACGGTGTCGGTCATGATGTCTGTCCCGTCAGCCGGACCTAAGGCCGGCATCTCGTTGGTTTTGGGGTAGGGGTGCGGCTTGGGCTATCCGATTCCGGCCAGCGCCGGGATCAGGCGAACGGGGTTCGCGTCAGAAATACCCTTCCTGCTTCTTCTTCTCCATGGAAGCGTCACCGCCATCCTTGTCGATGACGCGGCCCTGCCGTTCGCTGGTGGTGGTGAGCAGCATTTCCTGGATGATTTCCGGAAGCGTCGCCGCTTCGCTTTCCACAGCGCCAGTCAGCGGGTAGCAGCCCAGCGTACGAAAGCGGATCGAGCGCATCACCGGTTCTTCGCCCTGCCGGAGCGGGAATCGGTCGTCATCCACCATGATGAGCATGCCATCGCGCTCCACGGTCGGGCGCGGCGCGGAGAAATAGAGCGGCACGATCTCGATATTGTTGAGGTGGATATATTGCCAGATATCCAGTTCGGTCCAGTTGGAGATCGGGAACACCCGCATCGATTCGCCCTTGCTCTTGCGGGCGTTGTAGAGATGCCAGAGTTCCGGGCGCTGAGCCTTGGGATCCCAGCGGTGGCTGGCGGTGCGGAAGGAGAAGATGCGTTCCTTCGCCCGGCTCTTCTCCTCGTCGCGTCGCGCGCCGCCAAAAGCCGCATCGAAGCCATAAAGGTCAAGCGCCTGCTTCAGCCCTTCGGTCTTCCACATGTCGGTATGCAGCGGGCCATGGTCGAACGGGTTGATCCCGCGCTCCTTCGCTTCCGGATTATGATAGACGAGCAGTTCCATGCCCGCATCTTTCGCGGCCTTGTCGCGCAAATCGTACATCGCCCGGAACTTCCAGGTCGTGTCGACATGCAGCAGCGGAAAGGGCGGGGGCGAAGGGTAAAAAGCCTTCTTCGCCAGATGCAGCATCACCGCGCTGTCCTTGCCCACAGAATAGAGCATCACGGGGCGTTCGGCTTCTGCCACCACCTCCCGCAATATATGTATGCTCTCTGCCTCCAGGCGTTCCAAATGTGTCAGGCGAGTGGCGTCCAGTTGTCCGGTAGCTGTCGTCATGGGGCCGGCATCTTTCCTTCAAGATAAGGTGACGCTTGACATAAACGTCCGTGATGCGAACACACCTCCCATATGGGAGGTATTTTCCGTGGTTCTGACGCGGACGGATGAAAATGAGCTGCTGACGGCGCTTTACGGCGGTGTTTTGGGGGAGGAGCCATGGCGGCTTTTCCTGCTTCGCCTGCTCGCGCGTGCTGAGGCGGACGTCGCCCAACTCATGCTACGCCCAGTTGGTGGAGAGGCTTGGATGCTCGCGGCGCAAATGCGTGACCGGCATGTGTCGCCGGGATTCGTGCCGCCTGAGCCGCCCTGGGATCGGATGCGGCCGGGGCGCGTCTATTCGGGCACGGAACTGGAAGATGCCCATTCCCCCGCGGCACGGCATATGCGGCTCGGGCTGACGGATGTGGGCGACCTGTGTCTTTCCGTCTTTCGCGAGGACGGTGATTTCAGCGCGAGCGATTCGGCACTGCTGGCGAGCCTTGCCCCCCATCTTGCCATCGCCGGGAGGACATGGGGCCGGCTGGAATGGGAAGGCGGCCACATCGCCGTGACCGAGGGGGAATTGGCGCTGCTTGGCGGTGGCTGGATTTTGGTCGATGCACAGGCGCATCTGCTGGATTGCGACAGCGAGACCGCGATGCTGATCGCCCAGGGAAAAATCATGGGCCGGGCGCCGGACGGGCGGTTGCGCCTGCTTCTTCCTGAAGCGGCCAAGCTGCTGGAGCAGGCGATAGGGAATGCCGTGCCGGTTTCGCATCGCGCCGAATGGTTGTGGCATGATCCGCCCATGCAGATGCTGGTGATGCCGCCGCCCGATGGCGTGGAACGGGCTTTCGCAACCGTCCGCTGCCTCATCCGCATTCGCGCTCTGCCGCATGGGGAAGGAAGAGGCGTGAGCGCGTCGATCCTTTCCGATCTGTTTTCCTTGACGCCCAGCGAGGCAAGGTTCGCCGCGCGGATGGCGGACGGCGCAAGCATAGCGGAGGTCGCCTGGCTTCTGGGCCTCACGATCGAAACGGCCCGCAACTATTCCAAACGCATCTACGGCAAGATGGACGTGCGTGGACAGGCGGACCTGATCCGCCTTCTTTCGAGCAGCATCATGGAGAAAGCGGCGACTTCAGAACTATCGGAAGGCCCGCAGTGACGAGCGCGACCTCATCGCAGAGGCGCGCCAACTTCTGATTGAGCCATCCCGCTTCATCCCGGAACCGCCGAGCGAGCGCATTATCGGGGACGATGCCAAGACCCACTTCATTGGCGACCAGCACGACGGGTAGGGGCGAGGCGATGATAGCCTCTTCCAGCGCCGCGCTGGCGCTCCTTATGTCTTTTCCCGCCAGCAGCAGATTGGAAAGCCAGAGGGTCAGGCAATCGACGAGCACGGCGTCCGCCTTGCGCGCGGCGGCGGCAATGGCGCTTGCCAGATCGACCGGCGCTTCGATGGTGATCCAGCGACTGTCCCGGTCGGCGCGGTGGCGTGCGATGCGCTCCTCCATTTCCGCGTCATGGGCCTGCGCCGTCGCGATGAAGGCAAATGTGCCGCCCATCCGCTCCATCCGCGCCTGCGCGTAGCGGCTTTTCCCCGACCGGGCGCCGCCCAGCACCAGCAGGCTGCGTGCGGCGGAGGCTATGCCGTTCACAATGCGCCTGACACGGAGGCTTCGGCGAAGGTAGCCATTTCGTTATGCGTCGCCAGCGCGCATCGCACGATCTGCGCCGCGACCGCCGCGCCCGATCCTTCCCCCAACCGCATGTCGAGGTGGAGCAGGGGGCGAAGGCGCAGATGTTCCAGCAGGCGGGCATGGCCCCCTTCCGCCGAGCAATGCGCGGCCAGGCAATGATCGGTGAAGGCAGGCGCCGTCGCCGCAAGCGGCGCGATGGCGGCGCAGCAGATAAAGCCGTCCAGCAACACCGGAACACCCTCCATGCGGGCCGCCAATATCGCCCCGGCCATGGCCGCGATTTCCCGCCCGCCCAGGCGTCGCAGCATTTCGAAAGGCCCGTCGCAAGCTGCGCCGTGGAGAGCAAGGGCACGGGTGACGGCCTGCTCCTTACGGGCGATCCCGGCATCGTTGACGCCCGAGCCGCGTCCGACCCAATCGCTTGCCCTGCCACCGAAAGCCTGCGCGCACAGCGCCGTTGCCGGGGTCGTATTGCCGATCCCCATTTCGCCGACGAACAAGAGGTCGATGTTGGCGCGCACCACCGCCGCTCCGGCGTTCAACGCCTCAAGGCACTCGGCCTCGCTCATCGCCGCTTCGATGCTGATGTCGCCGGTGGGGCGGTCCAGATCCAGCGGCACCACGCAAAGCGCGGCTCCGCAGGCACGCGCCAGCGCATTGATGGCCGCGCCGCCCGCATGAAAATTGGCGACCATCTGCGCCGTGACGGCGGGCGGAAAAGCGCTGACCCCTTGCGCCGCCACGCCGTGATTGCCCGCGAAGACGGCTGCCCGAATGGTATCGATTCGAGGTCGGGCCGTGCGCTGCCATCCGGCCATGAACAACGCGATGTCCTCCAGCCGTCCTAGCGATCCGGGCGGTTTGGTAAGCTGGCCCTGCCGCGCCGCCGCCGCTTCGATCGCCAGATGATCGGGTGAAGGCAGTGTGTGGAGCGCGGCTTCGAACGCGGCCCGTTCAGGAAAATGGATCATGAGCAGACAAATCCTTCCGGCGGCATACGAGTAATGAAATGGCCCTTCACGCCTTCGGGCCAGTCGGCATAGCGCACGACGCCTTCCGCGCTTTGGGCGTGAAGCGCCGCATAGGTGAGGATCGCCCGTGCCGCCGTTTCATCCGCCGCGAAGTCGCCCAGCACATAGCCGATCTTGCCCGGCGCGCGGATATGGACGGCACAGTGGCGCTGGCAGGCGAAGAGGCAGGGCATTTCCTGCACCGCGACCCCGGCGAGGGCAGGCTCCTTTTCCTGCACGCGCCGTAATGCGTCGACGAGCAGCGCGCCGCCGCGCCGCCCGTCTTCATCCTCGCGCCGGTCGGGCGAGAGGCGGCAGGTATTGCATATGACCACGGCCGCGCCCGTTTCGACCGGCTTCAGCATCAGAAGCGGCTCCGGATGCCGGCATAGAAACTGCGGCCCAGGCTGCCATAGCCGCTTGCCGTTTCATAATGCTTGTCCGACAGATTCTCGACCCGGCCATAGAGCGCCAGGCCCGGCAGCACCTGCCAGTCGGCGCGCAGATCGGTCAGCCAGTAATCGTCCAGCTTGAATGCGCCCGTAGCCCGATCATAAGTCTCACCCGAATAGCGGACCGCCACGCTGGCCTTCAGATTGAAGGGGAAGCGATAGCCTAGCTCGCCATTCGCCATATGCCGGGGAACACGCTGAAGCTGGCGGCCATAGGTGCTGCCGATCGTCCGGTCCTCGGCCTTGATCCAGCTATAATTGGTGTTCGCGAACAGGCCCCGCCATTCCAGCGAGCCGGACAGTTCGATCCCCTTGGCGTGGCTCTTCTTCACATTGGCATAATAGCCGAAGCGTTCGACCGTCGTGCCGGGAATATAGCAATTGGAGGGCACGTCGCTCGGGCAGTAAGAGAAGTCGATCAGATTGTCGGTATCGCGCTCGAACCAGGTGGCGGACAGACGCGCAATCTTACCCATCGCCTGTTCAAATCCGACTTCCCAGCCCTTCGCCTTTTCGGGGCGCAGACCGACCGATCCATAGTCGCTGAAAAGCTGATAGAGCGAAGGAGCCTTGAACCCTTCGTCATAGCTGGCCCGCAGCACGGTATTTCCTTCATGTAGGGACCAGACCGCCCCGCCGCTGAAAACCGTGTTGTTGCCGAAACGGCTGTTATGGTCCCGGCGCACGCCTCCGTTCAGCGTTACGCCCGCAATGGGCGTGAGACGGATTTCGCCATAGAGGCTGTTGGTATCGGTGCGGTAAGGTGTCAGCACATAGGGCGCGGCGCTGTCATTCGGGGAAGCAGTGGTCATCCGCTGTTCGTCCCGTTCCGCGCCGAAGACGATCTGGACCATGTCGGACGGCTTCAAAGTGCCCTGATATTCATAGCGGCGCACGCGACCATGCGCGTCGAAATTCATGGGCCGTATTGCGCGGGCGGGATTGAAATTCTCGCGATCCGTTTCGCTTTGCAGAATGGCGAGGCGGTTGGTGAAGCGTCCATCGAGCAGCACCGCATTCAATCCCGCATAAAGCGTCCATTCCTCCGTTGCGCCATATTCAGGCGTGTCGCCCGCGAAGCCGTCGAAATCATTGCGCCCTTTCGCCCAATAGCCGCGCAGGTCCACCGAGATTTCGGATGACAGCCGCACCGTGGCCGTGCCGCTTGCCGCGCGGCGTCGATAGCCGTCATCCTCGGTGCCGCTGGAACGGGCGGATATGCCGTCGGTGGAGAAAGTCGATCCCGACACGCGCCAGTCGATCAGGTCGCTGGTGCCGCCCACTGCCGCGCGGGCATTCATCGTGTCGCGCGATCCGCCTTCGAAGGAAAAGCTGCCCTCCAGCGCCTTGGTGGCGCGCGCCGTCTGGACATTGACCACGCCGCCGATGGCGTCGCTGCCCCAGAGGATCGATTGCGGCCCGCGCAATATCTCGATCCGGGCGATGTCGTCGGCAAACAGGTTCGAAAAGCCATAGCCGCCAGCCGTGGACGAAGGGTCGGAAATCCGCATCCCGTCGATCACCATCACGCTCTGGCCCGCATCCGCGCCCCGGATACGGATCGACGTGGTAGTGCCGTAACCGCCGTTGCGCGTCATGCTGATGCCCGGCGTGCGTATCAATATGTCGGTGACGGCCAGTGGCTGGGCTTGTTCGATGGCTTGCTGGTCCAGCACGGTGACGCTGGATGCGACCTTGTCCCATTCGACCGGCGTGCGGAACGCCGTGACGACCAGTTCGTCATCCGGACGTTCGGCAGCCGCTGCGGCTGCATGGGCGGCGCCCGGCGCGCAGACGAACAATAGGGGCAGGCTTAGGAAAGAAACACGAAATACAGACATTCAAGTCCTCCGAACGGCAAAAGCCCACCGGATGGACAGCAAAAGGAGGAAACGTGCCGCACGCGACATGACGCCCCCTCGCGCGGCCCGGCCGGCAAGGCGATGACTGTCGCTCTGCGAAGGATTCCCCCCGTTCGGCCGGCACACCCTGTCCGGACGAAGAACGACTGCGGCAGGCAGGTCTCCTGGCTCACGGGTCAGTGCCGTTCCGGCCGCCTTCTCAGAACCTTTGGGTTCCAATGGCGTGTTGGCCGGTTGGCTCACCGCTTACAGTTGCAGGGGCAGCGCGGGCCTTACACCCGACTTCCCTTTCAATCCCCTCACGGGGAACCTGTCGCAAGGGCGCAGTTATCCGGCAAGGCAGGGGAACGCAAGAGGTGGAGATTCTCATGCTGCTTCAGCTAAAGGTCGGTGCTCTCTCCTTGTCGGTCGGTCTTGCAGGGAAGTGCGGGTTCTTTCCTTGGCTGTATCTGGATGGCTCAAATCCGCCAAAAACCAGACGGGTCGGGCTTTTCACAACCGCGCGGATAGAATTTTTGGAATATCCAACTTTTCCTGTTGACCGACTCAGATCGCACGCCTAGATGCCACTCCACCGACGCGGTGATGCCTTCCGGTTTTCGCCTCGCTCGGTCGCCACCATGGTTGGACGCCAGTGCCTCGGAACATTTGGATCGGGGTGGATTGGTTGTCTGGTTTAGGTTTGGTTGGCTCTTTGACATTGTTAGAATGATGAAGGGACATGTGGGCGACGGCTCCGGGTCTGTGCGGCTTCAAGGCGCATGGTATTCGGTTAAAGCTAAGTCGTTCGTATGCATGTCCTTACACACCATGTAA
>Ga0180223_1000970_pt1 | contig 26373 bp, 28 predicted proteins | sample eDN5th30CKraftOP_FD_151337 | JGI IMG/M metagenome (GOLD analysis project Ga0180223, IMG submission 151337) | Enriched Organic Plus compost microbial communities from Emeryville, California, USA - eDNA 5th pass 30_C Kraft OP (version 2) (version 2) ... | reverse complement strand
CGAAGATGAGCAGGCGTGGCTGGCTGCAATGCCGAAGCTCGGACAACCCCAAGCAGCTTGAAACGAAATACCCCGGCGGGGGTGTGTCCGCCGGGGCGCAACTTGTTTGATTTTCGAGAACCAACGGCCTGCCAGGGCCATCAGCAAAAGGCTTAGAGAATGCTCACATACGATAATTCGCGCCCGAAGCGCAAGGGGTTCTGCAACCGTCGCCGTCAGACCGGCCGCCTCGGGGTGCGATACCCGTTCTATACGAGGGGCGGGCGCCTGACGCCGCGTGGGTTTGTAACCCAGCGGTGTAAGCAGTGGCGCGCTGTCCCAGTATTTCTGCTGCGCTCGAACAGCGTCGTCCCGGTCACCTCCCGCCATGCGGAGACTGGCCGATGAACGCGCATTCGCAAATCGAAGCCGGCCAGACGGTAGGGCAGCTTGAACTTATCAACAGCCCCGCCGCGAATGGCGGGGCACAGGTCGCGGCCGGCCATCCCGTGCGGGCGCTTGTGCCGATAGCGCAGCCGGACGATGGAAAGTGCTGGGCGCTTCCCCGTCAGGACCGCATGGAGGTTTACGCGACCAATGACGACACAATCGAGATAGTTCAGATCAGCCCAATGGGCGAAAGCGAGGACGTGCGGATTGACATCGCCCGCAGCAATGCGGTCGCGCTAGCCAGGCGCATACTCTACGCCGCTGGCTTTTCGGGTTTGTGTCTCGGCGGGGCGGTCAATGGTCGTGGGTACTACGACCTGCACGACGGTAGTCTGCCGGAACACTTTGACGGCTTCTATGAGCCTAAAGAAGACGTCGGGGCCGCAGAATGAAACCCCTTGCCGATTTGCCCTTGTGGCGCTTTTCCGAAGGCGACAAGCGCGCGGCCTTCCGTGCGCCCATTGTCCCTGACGATCCGCCCAAATATCCCGAGGCTCCCGGTTTCCGGGGGCCTCACGGTGGCCCGTCTCACATGGCGGCAAAGGAGGTGGCCACGACCTGCACCGCGCTGCGGGGTGAGGTTGCCGAGTATCTGGAAGGCATGGAGGCCAAGTTCGGCCCGGCCTTCGGTGGGTTGACGGTTGACCAAATCTCGGACGGCCTCAAGCGTCATCCGCGGTCGATCCAGCCACGACTGACGGAGCTGTTCAAAACCGGAAAGGTCGAAAAGGGTCCGGTGAACGGAATATCCGCGCTCGGGTCTCCGGCGACCAGGTGGCGCCTTTCTCGGCCAGGGGGGACGTGATGGGAAAGCGCAACAGGATCCCCGGCCAATTTAGCGCGCGGCTAATCGAAATGCTTGAGAGCCCTGCCTATCGGGTCCTGAGCCTGTCGGCGAGGCGCGTCATAGAGCGGGTCGAAATTGAGCACGCTCACCACGGTGGCAAAGAAAACGGGCGGCTCCCGGTGACGTTTGATCATTTCCACGAGTATGGGATGCATAGGCACGCCATAGCGCCAGCAATCCGCGAAGCAGTCGCGCTCGGGTTCCTGCGCATCACCATTCCAGGTCGAGCAGGAAACGCCGAACACCGGACCCCGAACTATTTTCGCCTCACATTCATCCCGGCTAAGGGTGAATACGGCAAAGACGGCAACGGCTGCACCAATGAATGGCGGTCAATCGAGTCAATCGAGATAGCCGAAGCGATCGCTGTTGCAGCCCGAAAAACAAAATCCCAGTGCCGGAAAACGCCAACTTTCAGTGACGGAAACCGGCACCGAAAACCAAATTCCCCAGTGCCGGAAACCATCACTACAGGCCATGGTTCGGAAACCATCACTACCTCTATATCTCGGGTAGGGTTCGCCGCAGCCGATGAGACAGCGCAGCGCGCGCCCTCACAAGGCGGCGCGCAAGCGGGCGGTGGGGACGTCATCTCGCTTGGAGACGCTGTGGCGCGGTTCGCGGGGAGAGGCGCTGCATGAACGCAACGATTCGCACCACGGACCTCGCTGGCCGGGCGCTGGAATTAAAATAGTACCAAATATTGGCGCGCCGCTTTTTTCAGTCGCTCCGGTGGACCAGGTTAAAATGCGATTATTGAGTCCGCTCAATCGGTTGGCGGAACATAAACCGGGATATTCGCAGGTGCGCCGCTTTTCTGTGCTCGGTCTAGGGGGGGCGGAAAACAATTCAGGGAGTTTTGGGCCTGAATAACCGGACAGTTAAAGGGAATGGTTTTTTGCCAGTCGGTGGCGGTCGGATAAAATAACTGAAGAAAACCGGCGGCGAATTTTGTCAGGCAACAAGAAGGGGCTTTAGGCGGTGAATGGCTCCGACAGAATTTTGCGAGGCAGTCATGCCACCCGGTGGGTGGAAGCAGCAAAATAGAGAGATTTACTGGTGGCCGATCCCGGCCGTCTAAAATAGGCGAAAATAGGCGAGAGACCGAAAGAGGCGACCAATGAGCGAGACGGCGAATCTTGGCCTTCCTGATGAACTGGATGAACTGCCGTTCGCAGGGCGCGGCAGCGATGGCCGGCTCATTTTTGGGTCGTAGAGGCAACGGGAGACGCGGAGAGCGACGTTTCGCGCGGGGTCTACTACGCAGGGCTAACCGTTGACGTTGCGCGCTCCCTGGGCAGCGCAATGCTTGTCGCCCATGTGCTGTACGACATGGTGAAGGCCGGGCGGATGGGGCCGGTCGAGATAGGGTTTATCAGCTCCATCTCGGTCGCTGCCAAGGCGGGGCGGATGAACTAGCGAGGCCAGAAACGCAAGCCGAGTGAAATTTCGCAAACTTTCTTGGCAATACAGAAGCAATACGTAACGCCACTATGGACAAACGACATGCCCACCCCGGCGAAGGAAAGTTTCAATAGGGACACGGTGTTCTTAATCTGCCGCGTCCCAAAGGACCTCAAAGAGGCCGCTCGGAAAGTCGCCGAGACGGAGTTTACCACGCTGTCGGCGGTGGTCCGGCAAGGGATCGCCAGTCGCGTGCGAGAGAAACAGGCTTGTAGCGTTTAGTGCGGAGTTTTTGCTGGCGTGCCGGATTAAGCTAGGCGGTGATCCGATGCAGAGGCAGAGGAAGCAGCCTGACCATTCTGGAGCGCCAGAGCGGCGGATAGCCGAGGACTAAGCCGAGGCAATGCGGTTCTAATCGACGGATAAGAACTGGCGATTGCCGAGGTGGTTTCAGAGGCCATCCGAGGAATACAGGTTAGGGCGGACCCGGCGAGGGAATGTCAACCTGCGGTGATTGCGGCCCGAGGGCGAAGGTGCGCGCCGCCGAAGCGAAAGCGACGGCAGGCACAATGCAGACCCCGAGAGGAAGGACCATCAGGTGAATTAGGGGACGTGGGGCGACCGATCATGCGGGCGCGCTCACCGAGCATGGGCAGGCGGTCGCAAATGGACGGTATCTCGACAAGTTATGCCCCCGCACCGGAGGACAAGAAGACCTCTGGCGCGAGAGGGCGGCTCAAGCTGTCAATCTCCGGCGGCTTCGGGCGCAGTTCTGCCTCGCCAACTTCCGTCAAGGAAATTTCCGCGCTCTTAGAGGCCGGCGCGGGGCGGGGAGGCTCAAATCTAAATTCTTTGGGCCGCAAGCTTGTCAGATCAAACAGGGCGGCCTCTCGATGACAACGGGTGGTTTCATATTCGGCGCTCCTGGACTGCCCAAAACGCCGCAGGAATTGGCGAGGTTGCGCGCGGTTGCCGAGTCCTTGGCCGTTAGGAACACGTCCGCTCCAAAGAACATCGGAGAAGGGCTTTCGGCTATCGGCAATGCGCTCGCCTATCGCTCGATGATGGGTGATATTGAGAAGGCGCAAAAAGCTGGCGCTGACAGTGTCGCTGCGGACCTAAGCCCCATTGCAAATATGTTGCTCGGTGGCTCTGGAGCGCTTGCGCCGCGTTCAGGCGCCGCCGTTGGCCCGAGTGCTACCGGCGCGGCTTCGCCTTCGGCCGTCTCTAATATCGTTGATGCGCTTAAGGCGACCGGCGCTGCGAACCTCGCCGATGGCACGGCTCCTGTGCCGACAACGGAGCCGATACCGCAGGCAGAACCAGCGCCGGTCGGTGCCCTTACGCCGCAGCAGCGGATTGATCAGGCATTCGGCGCCACTCCGAATGACCGGGCGATTGCGACACGTACAGTTCTTGGTGAGGCGGCCAATGAGGGTCAGACTGGGATGCAGGCCGTGGCCAACGTGATCGCCAACCGGGCACGCGATGGCAAGTATGGCGGCACGAGCATGGCGGAAGTGTCTCGCGCTCCTAACCAGTTTGAGCCGTGGAATACGGCTGGCGGGCGCAACCGCATGATGAGCTATGCTCAGGCGAGTGTGCCTTATCAGGCAGCTCAAGAGGCTGTCGATAACGCTGGCGTCGGTTCGCAGCCTGACATTACAGGTGGTGCAAGGTACTTCTACGCCCCCCAGGCCCAGCAGCAGCTTGCGGCGGTCGACGGCCGTCCTGTCGTGCCGTCGTTCGCTCAACAGCCCCCGACCGCTGTCATTGGCGGCCATAACTTCTATGCGGAAAGGCGCGCGCCTCAGCAGCACTCTGCGCCGCAGGCCCCGCCAACTCAGGTCGCACAGGCGCAGCCGCAGGTAAGCCCGCAAGGCAACCAGAAAGCTGCCGTCGTACAGCAACTATTGAAGGCCGCTCAAAATCCGTGGCTTAGCCAGAATCCGGTTATGGAGGCGGTCGTCAAATCGCAGTTGCAGCAGGCGATACAAGAGCAGGACCCGACGCGGCAACTTGATACCGAATTGAAGCGCGAGCAGCTTAAGAAACTGCAGAACCCCGGTACCCCTGAGAGTGTTCGGGCGCTAGAGGATCGTGCCCGTCTTGCTGGGCTTCAGCCAGGTACGCGCGAATACCAGCAGTTTATGACGAACGGCGGCCGAGGCCCTCTGGTTAACATCGACCAGAAGTCGGAGAGTGAATACGACAAGCAGATGGCCAAGCAGTTTGCCGACGCAAACATGGAAATTATGAAGGCGGCCGGCAATGCGCGCGGCAAGATCGCGACTCTTGATCGTCTCGGGACCCTGCTTAAGGACCCGAATATCTACACTGGCGCTGGCGGGCAGGGCGTTCTTGAGCTTAAGCGCCTCGGTAAGGCAATCGGCATTGGCGTTGGTGATGTTGGTCCGGCTGAGGCGGCCAAGTCGATCAGCAACCAGTTTGCGCTCGAACTGCGCAACCCGTCTGGAGGCGCAGGTATGCCGGGCGCTCTTTCGGACAAGGACCGCGAATTCCTGCAATCTATGGTCCCAAGCCTTGGCCAGAACCCGCAGGGCAATACTCTTATCATCGACTACATGAAGCGCGTCGCGCAGCGTTCGATTGACGTTGAGCGTCTGCGGCAGCAGTACATCAGAAAGAATGGTCGTCTTAACGAGGGGTTCTACAACGAACTTGCTGATTGGTCAGATGCTAACCCGCTCTTTACAGAGGATGACCTGAAGAAGGCGGCGGTTGCCCCGCAGCAGCAGACCGGGCCAAGCATTGATGACCTACTCCGCAAATACGGTGGCAAGTAATGGCGTCTCTTGAGCAACTTGAGACCGCTCTTCGGAATGCCGACGCCGCCGGAGATGTTGGCGCGGCAAGGGCGCTTACTGCCGAGATTATCAAGGTGCGAGGCAGCGGCGGCATTGCCGATATTGCAAAATCGGCAGGTACTGGATTAGTCAAAGGCGCAATCGGGCTTGCTGGCCTCCCCGGCGATGCGAGTGACGCGATTTATCGCGGGATCGGTGCTGTTGAAGGTTTTGTCAGAAAGCAATTCGGTGAAACGTCGGAGGGCCGGATAGCCCGCGAAGCCAGGACCGACGCTGCCAAGGCGGCAGCGCCGAATATGATGCCAACGGCATCTAGCATCCGTGGCGCGGTAGAAGGTGTAACCGGCAAGTTCTACGAACCGCAGACGCGGGCGGGCGAATACGCCCAAACCGTTGGCGAGTTTGCGCCGGGCATGTTGATTGGCGGCGGCGGTGGCGGCTTGGCAAGCCGCGCGCTAACCAACGTGGTCGCGCCTGCGGTCGGCAGCGAATTTGCAGGTGGCATGGCCAAGGGTACGGCTTACGAACCGTATGCGCGGGTTGCGGGCGCGCTTGTCGGCGGCATGGCACCTAGCATGGCGTCGCGCGCCATTACGCCGCTTCCTACCAGTCCCGAACGTCAAGCGGTTGTTGATATGCTTAGGCGCGAAGGTGTGCAGCCAACGGCGGGCCAGGCAACGGGCCGCAAGGCGCTTCAGTATGCCGAAAGCACACTCGGGGATGCGCCTTTTGCCGGCGGCAAGGCGTCGTCCGCTATGGAACGGACAGGCGATCAGTTCACGAATGCGGTTAGCCGGTCATTCGGCGGGGCAGGGCGCGCAACCCCGGAAGCGATTGACAGTGCCTTTACTCGAATTGGTCAGCAATTCGACGATCTGGCGGCGCGGAACGTCGCTCGCATTGATCGGCCCTTTATAAATGCACTAAAGGGTACGATTGACGATTATCAAAGCATGGTAGCGCAACCGAACCGCATTCCAGCCGTTGAGAATTTCGCGACGGAAATTGTAAACGCGACCACAAAATACAAGGGCGCTTTGCCTGGTGATGTTTATCAGTCTCTCACTAGTCGCCTTGAAAAGGCGGCGCGCGGCATGGGTTACAGCACGCCGGGGGCGGTGGAAGCGCAACAAGCTTTACGCGGTATGCGCTCGACTCTAGACGACATGATGGAACGTAGCATTGCAGCAAGCGGCAATACTGCGGACCTTGGTGCGTGGCGCGCGGCCCGTGGCGAATATAAGAACCTGCTTGATGTGTCGCGCGCTTCTACCGGCGCTGGCGAAAATGCGGCGGCTGGCATCGTCTCTCCCGGTCAAATGCGCTCGGCTCTTACCCGAACCGAAGCGGGACGACGCAACTATGCGCGCGGTCGCGGCGACCTATCAGAATTAACGCGGGCCGGTAACAAGATTCTAACACCGCTCCCGCAGTCCGGTACGGCTCCCCGCGCTATGGCGCAATCGGTCGGGCCAGCCATGGCGGCGGGCGGCGTGACGATGCTTTCCGGTTTCCCCATGACGGGGGCAGCTATGATTGCCGGTGCGGCTGCCCCTGGTGTCGCTGGGCGCGCTCTTATGAGCCGGCCAGTGCAGGCATACCTTGCAAATCAACTATTGAGCGGGAGGCCGGCAACAAAGAAGGCGCAAGCGGCTGTAGTCAATGCGCTACTCTCCCGGGAAGTGCCGCCGGCATCGCTTGCCGATTCATCGCATCGTCCCCGAGTTAATTTCCGGTAGAGCGGCGCTGGCCTTTTGCGCTTAGCCAATGGTGTTCTGTGGCAACTTTTGGCAGCCCCTGTCGGCGCTGAAGCATTCGACTTATCGCGCCAGTAATCAGAAGGGCGGCGAGGTAGCCAAGCCCGGCTGCCAAATAGCCGTTTGGCGTCCATTGAAATTCGATGTTTGACGCGACAACCGCGAGGACTATCGCGGCCTGCAAGACATACCAGAGCATGCGCGTGTCACCATCTTTGGGGAGGACCAACTCCCATGAGTTTTCGCATCACAATGTATCACCATGCCCGAAATTGAGCATGGAGACAACGGTGGCCAGCTATCCTCGGGTTGAAGCAAAAAGGGACGTTCGATGCGGCAACGGCTGCGAGGCCGTGTTTTATAAGGCTCCCGGTCCTGTCAGACCGTTTGTAATCGCCTGCCAGAACAAGGAGTGCCGTCACAAAGGCTTCGTGCGGGACTCCGATCAGGATACGGCGGAAATAGCTTGGCTATGCCATCGCGAGGCTACAGGGCGGGCCTATGAACTCGGGCGCGCGGCCACGTCCTCTGAAGCGGTGGAGGCGTAAATGCCCAGAAACGGCAGTGGCGTCTTTTCACTCGTCGGAACCTACGAAGCTGTGACTGGCCAGCCCATCCAAGCCCAGCAGCATAACGACCCGCTGGAGGATTTGGCAGCCGACGCCAATGCCGCCCGGCCTGTCGTAGCTGGCGGAACAGGAGCGGACACTGCTGCTGGTGCCAGAACGAATCTTGGCGTCCCGGGCCTGAGTGCGAATAACACCCTTTCGGGAGATAACACATTCTCTGGCGCCAATACTTTTTCAGGTACGATTACATCGACCGGCATCAACACGTTCTCGAAAATTCAGAAATGGGCGAAGGGCGCAGACGTTGCTTCTGCAAACGCCCTAACGCTCGGGGATGACGGCAACTATTTCGACATTACTGGCACAACGGCAATCACGTCGATTGCGACAAAAGGTGCTGGTACGGTCGTCAAGTTGCATTTCGATGCGGCTCTGGCGCTTACTCATCACGCCAGCGATTTGATCCTGCCCGGCGCTGTGAACATTACCACTGCCGCCGGTGATGAGGCCGAGTTTGTCGAATACGCAGCCGGAAACTGGCGCTGCACGTCTTACCAGCGAGTGACGGGTGACCCTCTCCGAGTTACATTCCCGCCGCCATCAGCTTTCAAAAATATGGTCATCAAAGTTGACTCTAACACGACAGTTGCTGTTACGGCCGATTTTGTGACCGTGACTGACGGAACGTTTTTCCAGACATTGCCTGTTGCTCAATCTGTAAATTTTGTAACAACTGGCGCAGGCGGGCTCGATGCAGGGTCATTGGCGGCCGGAACCTGGTACTACATTTTCGCCATCGCCAAAACGGACGGCACTTCTAGCGTGCTCGCTTCAACGTCTGCGACATCTCCCACAATGCCGAGCGGTTATACCTACAAAGCCCGCATAGGCGCGGTGCGTACTGCCGCAGGTTCGGCGCAGCTCATGGGGACGTGGCAATTCGGACGTCAGGCTCGCTATATCGTCGGCTTGGCGCAGACTACCGATTTGCCCTCAATGACTGCCGGATCGACTAACGGTGTGTGGACGGCAGCAAGCGTGTCCAGCGTTGTCCCAACAACCGCATCAATCATTCATTTGGTTTTTACCAAAACGGGCGGGTCCGGCGCTGGCTATATCGCGCCAAACAACTCCTACGGCGTAGCTGGCGCTGGCGCGCCTTATCCGCCAATCACAAGCTTGAATGCCAATGGCGTAAGCGGTCAGGGGTCCTTAATGCTCGAAACAAGCAATATATACTCGACCGTTTCCAGCGGCGGCGGATCAATGACGCCTTTCGGCGCAGGCTGGGAAGACAATATATGAGCACGAAGCGCGGTGGTCTGTCGCCTGGCGCGCGGTAATCGTCAGGTCCCTGAACATCCGGCGGCCTCTCTCCGCGCGTCGTCAAGGTGGACAGGAATCGGGACGGCGTTTTGCTGGATCCCTTCCGTTTGCCCGGCCACGAACCGCATAATGTCAGCGGCATATTGCAGGATGCGGCAAGCATCAGTCACGTTGTTCGGGAGATTAGCGGCGATCTGGGCGCCACGTTTCCGGCACTCAATGTCGGTTAGCTTGCTCATTCCGCACCGCCTTTGCCAGCGCGCGGTTTCCGCTTGGGCTTGTTCGCCTCCAACCATTCCTCGTCGGCAGCTATCAAATTGGCAACCTCAAGTGCGCTGATATAGTCGCGAAGCGCGCCCCATCCTAACTTTTGAGTTCGCTTCCATTTGAGAGAGAGACCGTCATAAGCAGGCGCGCGTAATTGGGCAGCAATAGCCCATGCGTGCTCAAATCGGCATTCCGCGTCATCAACAGGGAGGGCGGCCCGCACACGCTCGGCATCGTCGGCATGAATGCCGGCCCGATCTAAAGCGTGGACCGCCCTGTGAAGGGTTAGCTTGGCTTCGGTGTAGCGTCGGACAACTTCGGCGGCGCGCCAAGCGTTATGCCGCGCCTGCCGTTCGCTTCCGAGGCCCTTGCGCTTCCCGTTATACTCGGGGGCGGCGGTGGATGACGGGGCGCAAGGTTGGTCGGCAATGTCGGAATCGGGGAGAGGGGGCCGCGCGGCCGCGGCCCCCTTTCGAAAGTCTGCGATCTGGAAAACCTGTGCCATCACCTTGCCGCCCCCTCAATTGTCCAAGCTGGGGGCGGCGGCGAGCCCGGCGGTGCTGCGAAGGCTTCCGGCGCAAGACTGCGGAAGGTCAAGGCCCGCATAGTCGCACAGTGACACGACGAGAGCGCACGCTTCCGGGCAATCGATAATCCCGCTAAGCCCGTCATAGTTCACTGCGGCGGCGGCCAGCGCCATGATTGCGAAGCCTTCGGCAGTCTGCGGCTTGTGCTGAAAAATGCGCGAACATAGTTCGTGAATCGGCCGCGCCGATTGCGTCCAATGCTTATAGGCAATATCGCGGGCGGCGGTGTCGGCTTCCGGGGGTTCCTTGAACTTGCCGTGCGCCACAATGGCGGCACTGACGGCGGCGGCGATCTGCGGGCCCAGGGCAATAAGGGCGTCGTCGGGGTTTTCGCGATTAAGAAACCTAGCAATGGTGCAGAGCGCGTCGCTGCCGTGGTGCCTTCCTTCCTCATCAAGTAGCGCAAACTTGATGAGGGCCAGCGCGCCAGCGTTCGTGGTCGGCACGGTGCGGATGGCGGCTAAGGAAGCTTTGCCCCATGCGTCGGCGCTGGCGTCGGTGGTCGGGAAAACGTCGCGAAGCTTGTTCGCCGCTTTAATGGCGATTATGGCCGGGTCAGTTGCGTTGCCCTTCGGGGCTTTCGTGGTATTCTTTCGTGACTTGAACATGGGGATCATCCCTTGTTTGAGGCATTGGCCCCGCCGTGGTTGCAGCCGCGGCGGGGTTATTCAGCGCCTATTATGTGCCACATAATTAACCATGCGTCAATAAATATGTGGCACAAAAAGAACGGGCGTGTGCTAGCGTGTAGCTAGGAAAAAATGGAGTCGGCATTGAAGCGTGCGAAGAGGCCGAAGCCGGGAAGGCCGCCAGCCCTTGGCGAAGATAGAGCGGAGACGACTCTGCGCATTCGAATGAGCGCATCGTTCCGAGCTCGGATAGTGACGTGGGGTAAGAATCAACCCGACGAGCCCACCGAATCCGAGGCGGCTCGCCGGCTATTGGACAAGAGCTTGACGCGAGATGGATATTAGTCCGCCTTAGTCGCCTTGGTCTACATGTACTTTCCGATGGCTGCTTACTTCGGCGGCACCGGTGGTGATCCAAGGACCGGTTCTGCATCGACGTACACAAAAGCTCGTGGTGCCTTCAGCGGCAAATGACCAAGTTGTTTCAAGAATATTCATCTTATCAGCGCTTATTTCGCTTACTTCTTTAACGATAGAGCGACGTGACGTGTCCGTAAACTCGACGAACACATGACCTGGGCTTGGGTCTCGTGTCATAGAGCGAAGCGCGAAAGCTGCGGCTAGCCCAGAATTTTCTAATATTTCGGCAACCGCGGCCAGAAATTTCGGACTGCCTTCCAGGTTGGCGTAAGACGCTCTTGGCTCAACTTCTGCCGAAAACTCGAGAGCTTGCCAACATCCGTTATTGCTTACTAGGACAGTTGGCGTGAACCCGCTTGGCCCCAAAGTCTCTGGCGTGGTATGATATTCTTTGTTGCCAGGTCCGGCACGGCGCTCGGCGGGAATCTCGCCAGGTTTTATTCGCCAATGTCTATGTACCAATGACATTCCCCATTCGTGCTCAAAGCGATGGGCGCGAAACACCGGCCCCACGAGAGCGGAAAGCTTCTCGTGAAGGCGTTGCTCTTGTATTAGGTGTGCAACTGCATCTACATCTGGCAAATCGTTATAAGTGTTCGATGAAAGCCTTTCGTTGATCAACGACATGCAGCCCTCTGGTAATGGGTTGTGGGTGACGCATTGCCTGCTTAACATTACAGCACGAGCGAGGTCGCGCCTGCAACGTCTGCTTGGAGCAAGGCCACCTAGGGCTCCGCCTGGCAGGAGTCTTTATGGAAGGCGGCGAGAGCCGCGATCGTTCCAGTCAATCGTTAGGTGGCCCCCGAAGAATGTGACTGCTTTTGCAATGGCAGCTAGGTTCGTTCGTCTACGATGCGCGTTGTACGAGAAGTAAGTTCCGGTCTTGAGAATACGATCAAGCTTGTAGATCGGAATTCCGTCTTCTTTGCAGCGCATCCGGACTTCTTCGGCCAGATCGCCGTGGCCTTTGATGTTGCCTTTCTCGTCGCCGAGATAGCGCCGCTTAAGCTTCATGAGCCGAGCTTTGGTTCGTATCTGACCCAAGGTGTAGCGGCCTTCGAATAACGCCACGAGGTCTGAGACTGACTTGATGATCGGGTACTGCTCGGCAAGCCTGGAAGCGTCCTCTTTGGTCCATCTCGCCTTTGTTTCTGCCTTAGGTTGGGGATGGGTGAGGTTATACTTCCGGGTATTAACCGTGGCATAAGTGCGCTTCAGAAGTCGCGCCGCCTTCTTAACGCCGTGCTTAAAAATCATGGCGTCTTCTTGAGGTGTCCAAGGGTCTCCGTGTGGCATGCGAGCCTCCATTGTTTCAACGGAGGCATCGTTCATGACTGGGTATGAGTCTGCGAACTGATTGAGCGGTGGATTAACAGGCCAAAGTGATCTAGACGAGTAGATTCCCAGCTTAACTTTGTCGGTTTGGCCGTTAGTCGCTCTCCTGCGCGAGTTTTCTCAATTGCTTTAATTCGCATGGCCATTTCCACACTTGCCACGCGAAACGATCGTCGGACGCCGCTCGGCGGCTCCAGTGCCGACAGAGATCACAGGATGCTAAATTCGGGTGAACGAAGGTTATCTAATGCGCTGCCGCGACTGTTTACGGAACGGTCTCGACATGCCCGCGCTGCCAGATCCGATCGATTGGCTTAATCATAGGAATGATTTGAGTAATATCCCTAAATGGTATCAAAGTGGCAGGCTTTAATTTCCCCGGGGAAATATATTCCTTGAAAAATACGCCCCGTGTTTCGAGCGAGCACTCATCTGTAGTAACATCGCCTGTCGACGAAGTTACTCTTACCGAAAGGCGATCGCCGGGGAGAGAGACGAGATCTACACGTCCAACGTCAGATAATTTGAGAGCGTCCGCTGGGGTTTGGCAAAACTGCAGCCTGTTGCTGAGCTCATCGATAACTCCGTACTTGGTTGAAATATTCCCATTCTGTCTAACGTCAACGACGTCGAGCAGTCCCGCAATGGCCTTGGGGACGTTCAATTTTCCCCTCGATCGCGTGAATTTCAGTTTATCGTCACGATCAACAGTTAGCAAAATGCGCATTTTAACTGAGCTAGAGTCCATTTCACTGACGAACCCGGCGATCAGTCCGGCCGCGTAAGAAACATAAGCGGCCGCCTGTGATGTCCCACTTTCAGACCTAATATCAGCATACTTGTCTGAGACGATCGACGGGATCTTACAACCAGGTGCGACGAGGTCTACTGACAGGGGTCCCACCGCAGTGTCCGGTACTAAATCGTTAACTGCATCATGGGCCCCAACCACAATAATGTTTGGAAGCCGCTTTCCGTAAAATGCGGGATAGACCACATCACGGTCAAGATTGGAGGGTCTGTTGCCGGCCGATGTGACGAAGAGCGCCGATGAACCTTGCGCTTTCATAGTTTGCTGTATGTCGAGCTTCTGCTGCGACGCTACACTCATATTGACTACTTTGAACCCTGCTGAAACATTTGGGCCCGTCAGCACGGCCAATTGAATGTAGCTTGGATCAATTCCGTATTTCCGGCAGTTGGGTTGTTCTAATTCGGCACCCACAGCATTGAAGGCCGTAATCTGGATACGTCCGGAGGTAAGGTTCCTAATTGCATTGCTGCGGACTAGTCCGGCGGCGATGCCGGCAACATACGTCCCATGCTGCCAATTGTATCCCTTGTCGATGATAGGGCTGGGTCGATCGCGATTTACGTTACTCGAGGTCAGGAATGATTGGCCCATAGTTCGGGTGCCATCTTCGAGGCTGTAAACATGTATATCGTTCGCGCGAACAATTTCTGGCAGTGGAGACTTCGAAAGAAAGTCGGTTACTTCAAATCCGGCTATTCCCGTGTCTACAACGACTATTAGTCCTGGAGGTAATGTCGGATTAATTTTGGTCCTCAACCACTGGGAAAGCTTGAGTACTTTGAGTAACTCCGCTTCGTCGACAGGGTAATTCGCACCTGTTCCTTCGCATTTGCTCGTAGGGGGATCCAAGTTGGACCGACAAACACCAATGTTGTCGGCGAGAGGACTGGCGATCCGCGCTAATCTTACGCCGCCCTCAATAGAGATTTTTATGGGCTTTGTGTAATAGTCATCTTTTGCAGCCAAGGCTTCTTCGAATTTTTCTTTGTCATCCGCGTTCTTGAACCGAAGCACCGTCGGCCTTGCCAAGTATGGAACGGTTATGGTCTGCCCCGTCTTGAGCGACTTAAGCGGGGTCCCTCGATTATTGATTTGAAATAGGCGACGTGTTTTCGGTCCCGAGAAACCGGTAAAACGCTTAGCTATTTGCTCGAGTGTCTCGCCTTCTTTAACTTCGTAACGAAATGGTTCGCCAGTGGAATAGAGGCAAGCGGGCAGTAGAATCGGATTTGAGGTTGCGACCAGGTTACGTTTGTTCGAACCTGATACGCGAGAGGGATTTTGCATGAGTAGAGCCTTAATGTAGGCCGGCTCGATATAACCGCATCGATCTGTTAGGGTGCTAAGTAGGGTGGAGCCAGGCTTAGTCTCGAATGGCTGGGGGATGGCCGCTGTTGCGATTAGCGTGATGACGTCTGGACGCATGCGCGGGTGCCCCCAAGCGCGGAGGGTAGTCTCGGCTGCGAACGATTGGCTAATTCCAATTGTCAGAATTAGGGTTGCCCCAGCGTAGACTAGTTTTGGCGACATAGATGATCGATGCCCGGCGAGAGACCGCATATTGAATGGCCCTTGAGTTGTGTCGGTAGATTTTCCGGCTTGCTCCAATCGGCGAACGTCAAATATGCCTTGTAAAAATCAGTGAGATATGAGCGATGGCCGATGTCTTCGCAGATCTGGTCGTTCTGCCATTTGTGGCATTCAAAGCGCGATATAATTCCGCAAACCTGCCGTGAGCCCCACAGGTTATTTGGGTCGGATTCACAAAATACGGCGCCGCCGCTATCGCCTGGACAAACCACCGCCGGAGCGGCGGGATTACTTTCGGTAACAAAATACAAGGTGCCTTCTGCATCACCGCCGGTAGTGTGAGAAACTGAACTAGTTCCGACGCGAAATACGCCGTCATTTCCGCCAGCCGAAAATCGAGTAGTACAGCCAAACCCTGCTAGAGTGACGAGGTCATTCTTTTTTACGACGTAATTTGTTGCAGCCACTCGCTCCGCGACAACGTCGCCGGGCATCTGCTTTAGAACGCAAAGTGCGAGATCCGCACTTTTGTTCGTGTTGAAAGAATGGTGGCGGAAGCAAAGGCCCGAAAATGACGATGCGCCGTTCACGACGGTTATAGTTTTGCCGTCCCCCACGCAATGAGCCGCGGTAGCAATCACCCTCGGCCCTATTAACGTAGCAGTGCATCTCGAGACTATTGAGCCGGCGGAGACTCTCGCATAATAGGACGCAGGAAATGCTCCAGGATCCTCAACGTCGTGTCCCTCGATGATCTGGCCGCTGATCTTTGCAAGACGCGCTAACGGTTCAACGACCAGATCTGCGTCATTTATAAAGGGAAACCATGACCGAGTTGCGTCGGCGGCCAGAACGCAGCTTGACGATGCAAGCGACGCCGCCAACACAATTGCAGACAATCTCGATAGCATGGCTAGCACGCGTGAATTGTTGTCTTGCCGCCAAATGAGTCAGGATATGGTGGGGGTTGGCAAGCCTTCTGCGCAGCTACGTTAGCCGCGATTTTTGCATTTTCTAGCGTGGTGACGGCATCCGATCGTGCCTGAAGTGAGGCGTCGCTCGGTAGCGCAGCGAGCTGAAATTCAGCTACTTTGGCGGAGTTCAACGCTGTATTGGCGGCCATGATAAGGGTGGCTTGATCACTTAATTGCTTTATCTCGGCGTCCTTTCCTTGCAAATTCAATGTCTGGAGCAAAGTTTGCGATGCGAATTGAGACAAATCGGCTTTCGATGCCGCAAAGGCGTCCGCGGCTGTTAAGAGAAAGAAATTGGTTGGAAGATGGGGTTGTTCCCTTAAATTGAGCTTCACATTAATTGGCCCAAAGCGATGCTGTTTAGTTTTCCACTCATCTATTTCGGTTTTAACTCTCTTCAATTCGATGTCAGCCTTTGTTTTATCCTCTTTCTGCTTCAACGCAGCGTTGACGATTGTCTTTAGTTCACTAGCTTTGGCACGGATGGTAGCATTCGCCCTGAGTTTCGCCTTTCTAGCGGATAGCTTCTTGACGATGTCCGGACCGGTCGGATTAGTTGCCGGATCTGCGTCGAGAATCAGATTCTGAATTTGGTCGTCAGACAGATCGCCATTGACTACCTCGTCTGCCAGTGCGGCGCCGGCAACTAACGGATCGGCAGCTGGAGCTAGTGCGGGCCGGTTGAGCAGCGTCAACAGCTCGTTTGTCCTTTCGCCGACTTTCTCTGCCGAGAGTGTTATCTGCTTCGGTAAGTTCTTTACCAGTTTGTCTTGCTCATCTCGGTTGTTGTATAAAGTTAGGATCTTTTGCAGCTCAGCGAGCTGTGGTGCGGCAGGTGTAAGCGCAGATGTCCACGCACTCGTCTTGCCTTCAAAATTGACTTTGTCGTTATTCGCAAAGTGCGAACTGTTCATTACAACGCCAGGAACGAGCTGCTCGAAAACAAGTGTGGTCATGGCGAAGGCAGATGTGTTCTGCCCTGGTGCCGCAGACTCGTACGTGGCGGTGTATGTAAGATCATATGTTCCGGTCCGCCCGTCACTTCCGTCGCCGTCTGATGTTGCTTTGTTTGACTTTATCGGCTTCAAGAAGGCGAAATGATTTGGCGCGAGGCGAAAGTTAGTGCTGTCATCTGAAAAAATATAACGAGCTTCTAGATAGATGCCAAGTTCGTCGACACCTTGCGCTCGCAGCCAATTACAAGACGTTTTGCCTTCCAGACCGGCCGCCTTAAACAACTTGGTGCAACGATCGGGCTTGTAGTCAGATTTATCCGGCGACGTGAAATTTCCGCGCACGACTACGAGGCACTGGCGATTCAAGTATGGGGTGATCTTCGGCTGCCCCTCATCTTCCCTGGCTTCATAAAAGCTCGATACGATGCCCACGCCGTCTGCTAGTCTAACGTCATTCTTTGATTGTTCTTCGACCTTCTTGGCTTGCAAGGTCTGGTTTGCCAATGAGAAGCCGAAGTCGACGAGCTTCGGAAGCAGCAATGTACCCAGCGCTATGAGGAGGGGTGCAAGTGCGGTTCCGCTTCCCTCTGCGTCTGTTGGGCACTTGGTGTTGAAAACACGCGTTTCCCAAAGAGCGGGTTGGGCTATCGCGGCTGAGTATCGCAAGTCTGCTGCCAACAATGCGGCGACCAAGAAAGCCGATTTTAAATAACGTCGTTTCCCAACAAACATGACGCCCCCCTTTGATCTAGTCTGATGTTCGCGTTATGATAGCGAGCCTGCTGGAGATCGCCAATAGGCTTTGCAAGCGTGGGTTGGGGCTATGTTTTCTGTGCTGTGCCGCGCACGGCGTGGCGGACATAGAACGTCTCGTTGACGCCCTGTCTGACGTCGAACTGCGGACGTTGGCGCGGCTCAGAACTGCCCCTGGGTTTCAGTGCTGGGAGGGGCGTCATGGAATTTACTTTGGACGGTGCGCTAAGGAAGTATCGGCGTATGAGGGCGTGGCGGAGCTTTGCGCTCGTCGCCATAACGTTTACAGGAGCTCTTGCCCCGGCCGTTTTAGAGTTCGGTCGAACCGACAGCCTTATTTGTTGGATTGGGGCGGCGATTGTCGGGTTGTTAGGTCATCTAGAACTTCGTTTGAAAACCATACAGGTCCGGCTAGCGTCCATGGATGACAGATTGACCAATTTGTCCGGGGCGGAAGACAACGGGAATTTAGTTCTTGAACTCAACGACTGGTGAGAGGACTCAACTCGCTTTGGATGATGGAACGAGAGACGCCGCCAACTGGTGCGGCCTCGGCAGTTAATGCCGCCGGTCGGATTGTCCGGTCGAAATTTCGCACACCGGACATTCGAACATCCGTGTCTCGGTGCCCGAGCCGTCTTTTGCTATGACGCGCAGCCACATCTGCGAACCGCAAACTTCGCAGGTCGGACGCTCTATTTCCGGGAAATTGGTACGGCTTTTCTGGGTGTGCGGCACCGTACGCTCTCACTATTGTCGAAAGGCGAGAGCACACCAGTGTCTCTCAGCCATCGACGCCCAGGCGCACTGTGCCGATGATAGAAAGTTAATACACCATTTTGCGGATCGGTTCCTTCTCAATGGCGCTGGCGATCACGAATTATACGGGGCTAAGGTTGAGCCTGACCTGAGCCCCAAAGGCTTGAGCGAACTCCTCGGCGTGCGTCTGGTCCGGAAAGCAGAACCTGGCTCTGTCCGTCCCCGTTCCCATCCTGACGGCCATCCCGTGCAGCCGGTGCCAGTCGTGCATTTTGTCCAGCCGCCGGCCTAGGCCGCCATCGGGAATCGGTATGTCCACCCAATAAGGATGCGACCGCTCGTTATCACGGGCCGTAATTTGGCCTTTGTAGCGCTTGGACAAAAGGGACCACTCCTGTTCTCAAAAGGGGCCAATCGCCTTTCTGGGGATGGAAAGGGACCAGCACCCGGTAAGTCCACCCAGAACGGATTCTCGCGCTCATTGTGGCGTGCGGTTCGCTGCCCTTTATACCGCATGACGTGTACTACTTTCGTTCTGCAACCTGGGTCGTAGCATACATCCCCCCGGTCTCGATCTGTTCCGAAATTCAAAATGGGCCACTGCCACAAGCAAAATAGGCCACTAGGGGTCGAATTAGGCCAGTACCGCCGAGATACCTGGCCCCCAAATCAGCTAAATTCTTGTGGCGTTTGCGCCATAATGCCGTCCTAGGGCGGCCTCAACCTATATTTTCGGGTTCGTGAACAAAACGGACAGCCCGCCGATGACCGAAATTGCCAAAACCGCGACAAAGACCCAGACAATGAATTTGGCCAGCCTATTAAGGAAGCTAGTCGTCCGGATAGGGCCGAGTTTTTTGCGGATCTCGGCCCGATAGAGTTCTTCTTCTTCTATCCGTTGCTTCTTTTCTGGACTGAGCATTTGGCGCCGCCGCCCCCCGTTGTGAGCGCCATTTCAAACCAGGCGGTCGCCTTAATCAAATCGGGCCACTGGGGTCAAAACAGCCCAGTACCCGCCGGTAGTAAAAATACGACCGCCGGCCACGTTCTGTTCTCGAACACAACCGAATTAGTCGGCTAACGGGGAAGGCCCAAAATGCGTCGTCGTTCCGGTCCTCCGGATTTGGCAATTGCCCAAATCAGGACCCAAGCGGGCAGGGCTGCGACAAACCGGAGCGGCTTAACAATGCCGTATAGGTGCCGTACGGCTACTGCCGTCAACAATAAAACTGACGCCGGCGCGTGTGCTAATGCATTGATATGGATAGCTTAATTCGCTGGCGCGCCCTAGGGGATTCGAACCCCTGTTACCGCCGTGAAAGGGCGGTGTCCTAGGCCTCTAGACGAAGGGCGCAAGTGGCGCCGAACGGCGCCAAGGCGGCGACCTATAAAGGGGTTCGCCGCGTCGGGCAAGTCTCGGGCCGGACCCCGGAAGAAGTCGGCCAAGTCTTCGACAAGTCAGGAGAATTGCGGTCGAGAAGGGTAGGGAAAGTATGCGGCGAGGCCAACCGGCCACCGGACAGGCCAACTGGGCCCACCCGGCAGCCTTTGTTGCCTCACACCCCATATCGGGTCGATGACGGCGATTACCAGTGCCCGGTGTTCTTCATCGAGGCCCAGGGCTCCTGGGGCGGCAATGGGTCGCCCTTCTGCAAGAGTTCGATCGAGTGTTTGTCGGGTGAGCGCACGAAGGCCATGTTCCCGTCGCGCGGCGGCCGGTTGATCGTGACGCCGGCCTTCATCAGCCGCTCGCAGGTCTCGTAGATATTGTCGACCTCGTAGGCGAGGTGGCCGAAATAGCGGGCCTCGCCATAGTCCTCGGTGTCCCAGTTATAGGTCAGTTCAACCTCGGGCCCGGGGCGGCCCTTCTTCTTGGAAACGTCGAGCGCGTCGGCATCGTCTTTGCCGGCGAGGAACACGAGGGTGTAGCGGTTCTTTTCATCGACGCGGCGGCGCGTCTCTTTCAGGCCGAGCTTGTTGACGTAGAAATCGAGCGCGTCGTCGAGATTGCGGACGCGCAGCATGGTGTGCAGAAATCGCATGGGACAAAACCTCCGGGATCGGCACGTAACGCCGTACCGCAATAGAACCTCGACGCCGCTAGCGCAATGATCGCCCCCGACCTCGACACCGCTATTGCCGCCTTGCGCGACCTCATCGAGGACGCGGAGCGGATCGTGCCGTTCACCGGCGCGGGCATCTCCACCGAGTCCGGCATTCCGGATTTCCGCTCGCCGGGCGGGATCTGGACGAAGAACCGCCCCATCCCATTCGACGAATATCTCGCCAGCATCGAGGCGCGGCGTGAAGCCTGGCGGCGTCGGTTCAATATCGAGGCGACTTTCGCCGCGGCGCGGCCCACCCGCGGCCATCTGGCGCTGGCAAGCCTGTACAAGGTGGGCAAGGTGGCGGCCGTGGTGACCCAGAACATCGACAACCTGCATCAGGTCTCCGGTGTTGCACCGCAAGATGTGATCGAGCTGCACGGCAACACCACCTATGCCACCTGCCTCGACTGCGCGCAGCGCTACGAACTGGGCCCGATCCGGGAAACCTTCGAGGCGAGGGGAGAGGAACCGCCCGACTGCGCCTGCGGCGGCATCATCAAGACCGCGACCATCTCCTTCGGTCAGGCCATGCCGGAAGAACCGATGCGGCGGGCGCAGGAACTCGCGGCGGACTGCGATCTGTTCCTGTCGGTCGGCTCATCGCTCGTGGTCTGGCCGGCGGCCGGCATTCCGCTGTTGGCCAAGCGAAATGGCGCAAGACTCGTGATCATCAATCGCGAACCGACCGAGCTCGATGAGTTCGCCGATCTTGTTGTGCGCAACGACATCGGCGACGTGCTCGCACCATTCATCCGCCACTGACGTGCCGCACAAACGATGGCGTCGCTGATTCGCGTTGCGACTCCAGCGCCTGAGAAGCTGTGCGCAAGAGCATTTTGCACTTTGCGGCTTTAGGCCGGGTGTTATCTTGAATCCACAGATTCGCCGAAGCGATTCCACACAAACGCCACTTCAACTGGCGTCCGGAAGCGTCCAACGGGGCAAACGCCGAAACGGTTATTTCGCCGGGCCGGCTCAGAGACGTCGAACGGGATTGATCGAAAATGCCAGATACAACTCTCCGACCCGGCTTGGTCCGAGACCTTGGCGACGAGCGGGCAACTGATCTCATCGAAGTCGCCGGCGTGATCAAGTGGTTCGATGTGTCGAAGGGCTTCGGCTTCATCGTTCCCGATAACGGAATGCCGGACGTTTTGCTGCACGTCACCTGCCTGCGCCGCGACGGTTTCCAGACAGCCTACGAGGGCGCAAGGATCGTGGTGGAAGTGCAGCCGCGGCCGAAGGGCCTGCAGGCCTTCCGCGTCGTCTCGATGGATGAATCCACCGCGATCCATCCGGCCGAAATCGCGCCGCGGACCCATGTCACCGTGACGCCGACCAGCGGCCTCGAGCGGGCGCAGGTCAAGTGGTTCAACCGGCTGCGCGGCTTCGGCTTCCTCACGCGCGGCGAGGGCACGCCGGACATCTTCGTCCACATGGAGACGCTGCGCCGCTTCGGCTTCGCCGAACTGCGCCCCGGCCAGACGGTGCTGGTCCGCTTCGGGCCCGGGCCGAAGGGCATGATGGCGGCCGAGGTTCGGCCGGATGGCGGTCCGCTGGCGCTGTCGTCGCACTAGCGCCTGGCGCGCTCCACTGAGTTACGAGGCCCGGATGGTTCGTCCGGGCCTTTGCTTTTGTTCGTCGTCGTCATCGTCTTGCCGTCGCCGCGATTGCTTGCGACAGTCGAACGACTTGCGAGGATCCGTTCATGCACCGCATTCGTCTGATCGCCGCCATCCTGGTTGGATTGTGGGTGACCGCACTTCCCGCGCGCGCCGCCGGCGACGATGTGGTGACCATCGCCAGCAGGTCCGGCGTGCACTCCTTCACCGTGGAACTGGCGCGCACCGAGGCCGAGCGCGCCAAGGGCCTCATGTACCGCAAGGAGCTGGCGGTGGATCACGGCATGCTGTTCGATTTCCAGAAGGACCAGGAGGTCGCGTTCTGGATGGACAACACCTACGTCTCGCTCGACATGATCTTCATCCGCGGCGATGGCACCATCTGGCGCATCGAGGAGAACACCACGCCGCTGTCGACGCGCAATGTGCCCTCGCGCGGGCCGGTGCGGGCGGTGCTGGAGGTGGTCGCGGGGACGTCGCGCAAGCTCGGCATCGCGCCGGGCGACAAGGTCACGCACCCGATTTTCGCGCCCTGAGGGCGCTTGCTTGCCGCCTGTCGGCGAAGCGTGTACCTAGCCGGCATTCATGACCGAAGGTCATGTTCGGAGCGTAGCGCAGTCTGGTAGCGCATCTGGTTTGGGACCAGAGGGTCGCAGGTTCAAATCCTGCCGCTCCGACCATATTACCTGATAATCGCCATTCAGTTCTCGCGCGGACAGTATTCGTCTGCGACGTTTATGTATTGGCTCGTCGTGACACTTAATCTTCCGGCGATTCCAGTCGAAGTTGCTGTTTGTCGGAATGCAGCCTGGTAGCGGTGCGGCCAGCGGCGTCTCTGTTGAACTTTAATCCTATCCCACTGAGAACAAGAGATAATACGTTGAAAGTTATTTATCCAAGTACAAAAGATCATAATTAATAATTTTATCTTGCAACGAGTTCCAAAATACAGGAACGTTTATATCGAATTTACGACTTTGACTTGTAAGGATACGTGAGTGCTTACTCGTGAAAGGCGAAAATTACGCCCGCAGGGCGAAAGTTCCGTCAAACGTGTACTCGAGTAATGCCCACCGTCGCGTTGTCAGCCAGTTTCGTCCGGCAGGCCGAGTGCCAGTCCGGCCGCAAGAAAACCGACTACTTCGATGTCGGTCAGCGCGGCTTTTTGCTCGAGGTGCGCCAGTCCGGAGGCAAGACCTACTACCAGCGCTACACGGATGAGCGCGGCCGCGAGCGCCAGTACAAGATCGGGCCTGCCGACGTCATCTCGCTCGACCAGGCGCGCCGCAAGGCCAAGCAAATCGTCGCCGAGGCATTGCTGGGAGCGGATCCGCAGCAAAAGCGGCGGGAAATGCGCGCCATCCCGTTGCTGCGCGACTTCGTCGCCGAGCGCTACCTTCCGTACGTCCAGACATACAAGAGCAGCTGGCAGACCGATGAAACGGTCCTGCGCATTCACGTTCTGCCGCGGCTCGGAGCGCTTGCGCTCGACGAGGTCAAGACCGACGCTGTCTCCAGCCTGATCAACACCATGCGCGCGGACGGCTATGCGCCCGGTACGATGAACCGGGTCATCGTCATACTGCGCTACATCTACAATCTGGCGCGCAAGTGGAAGACGCCGGGCGGCGAGAACAATCCGGCCGCGGGCCTGAGTGCCGGGCCCGACGTGCAGCGCAATCGGTTCCTCAATGAGGCGGAAGCCGAGAACCTGGTGCGCGCCATCCACGCCGACGAGAACCGTACGGCGGCGCGTTCCATCCTTCTGCTGCTGCTCACCGGCGCTCGCCGCAACGAGATCACCTTCGCGAAGTGGGACTACGTCGACTGGAAGAACAAGACCTTGCTGGTGCCGAAATCGAAATCCGGCAAGGCGCGCGTCATCGCGCTCAACCAGTCGGCGATCGCGCTTCTGACTTCGACGCCCCGCATTGACGGCAACCCTTACATTTTTCCGTCGGAAGTCACGGGCCGCCCGTCCGCATCGTTGTTCTTCCCGTGGGACCGCATCCGCAAGAGGGCGGGCCTCGACGACGTGCGCCTGCATGACCTGCGGCATTCATTCGCCAGCTTCCTGGTGAATCGCGGCGTGTCGCTTTATGTCGTGCAGGGCTTGCTTGGGCATATGCATGCACGCACGACGCAGCGCTATGCGCATTTGTCGCAGGAGACGCTGAGCGACGCGGCCGACCTTATTCAGCAGGTCGTGACCTTCCAGGCCGAGCCGCCTCCGCAACACAGCAACTGACCATTATTCGCGCCTGAACTGCCGGCATCGCGACGGCGATGACGCGTGCGTCGCGCACTTCTGAATTCACTCGTTTACCTCCCGCTAACGCACCGCGCGCCAGTATCGGCGCGCGGTTTTTTTGCATGCGTTACGGTCCGGGTTGGGTCACCCGAGGCTATACCTATCAGGCATGGATCGCCCTGCCGGATATCGAATCCGATCCGGAATTCGATTCAATCGCTTGGATTTACGTGCGACCCACGGCGGGCCGAGATGGCGTTGAGGCGACAAAAGCTGAACATTGGCTTTCGCCTGACACGCTGCCATTGACGCGATTGCGATTCTTGCCGCCGCTTCATTCAAACCGGTCCAGTACGTGAAGATTTGCTCGCTCTACGGAGCTGGCTTCTACTACATGCCGGGCACGGATACCTGCATCAAGGTCGGTGGCTTCGTCCGTACCGAAGTCAACTTCAACGCCGGCGGCTCGTTCGCCGCGCAGTTCGGCAACTACGATCTGCGTACGGCGAACACGCAGGCCTGGCGTTCGCGCGGCGTGGTGACGCTCGATGCCCGTTCGCAGACCGCCTACGGCACTCTGCGTGCCTATACGGTCCTGGGCATGACCTCGACGAACAGCAACGGTGCCGCAGCCGGTACCGGCGCTTCGGCGACGGCCGGTGCCCTGTTCAACCCGGCGTCCTTCATCCAGTTCGCCGGCTTCACGATGGGCAAGACCGCGTCGTTCTTCGACTTCGACAGCATGGGCTATTCGAACCAGTCGAACGTCTGGGGCTCGGCGCAGGGCGGCAACGGTATCGAAGTCTGGGCCTATACCGCTCAGCTCGGCAACGGTCTGTCGGCCTCGATCTCGGCTGAAAACAACTACGGTCGCCGCATGGGCTATGCCTTGTCGACCGGCGCCGCGGGCGTTGGCGGCGGTCAGTCGATGCCGGACATCGTCGGCAACCTGCGCATCGACCAGGCTTGGGGTTCGGCGCAGATCATGGGTGCCTATCACCAGATCAACTTTGGTGAAGCGACCCTCCCGGCCATCTCCGACAAGTCGGGCTGGGCGTTCGGTGCCGGTCTCCGCGTCAACCTGCCGATGCTCGGCAAGGGCGACTACATCATCGGCCAGTTCACCTACGGCCGCGGCGCGACCGACTATGTCGGTTCGGGTCTCGCTGCCACGCAGGCTGTCCAGCGCGGCGGCGTCAGCTCCTACGGCTTCGCTTACGATGCCGTGGTCACCGCTGGCAGCACGTCGGCCGATCTGACCACTGGCTGGTCGATCACCGGCGGCCTGGAGCACAACTGGGTCCCGGGTTGGAAGACCTCGCTGTACGGCGCGTACGGCAAGCTCGAGTACTCGACGGCTGCCAGCACCGCTCTGCTCGCCGCCGCGAATACGATGAGCAACGCCGCGACTGGCGGTTCGGCCAACTGGTCGTTCTGGCAGGTCGGTTCGCGCACCGTCTGGACTCCGGTCACCAACCTCGATCTGAGCGTGGAAATCATGTACAACAACATGGATACCGCGTTCACCGGCGTTGGCGTCGGCGACAACAGCTGGTGGTCGGGCATGTTCCGCGCCCAGCGCAACTTCTATCCCTGATCTCACGATCTAGGATCGATGTTAAAGAGCCCCCGGCGAAAGCCGGGGGTTTCTTTTTTATCGGGATTGCAGCGGTTATCGATTGTCAGGCTGATACGGCTTCGCGTCGTACTTCGCACCGCCTGACAAAGGCGGCAATGCGGGCGATGACGTCGGTCTCGGCCAACAGAGGCGCGTGGCCCTGGTCGGGTACGACCAGCGTCTCCAACTCTGGGTGTCGCTGGCTCATCTCGTTTACGGTGGCGGCCGACAAGAGATCGGAATTGGCGCCGCGGATCGCCATGACCGGCACCGGCTTCAGCGCTTCGAATTGCGGCCACAGATCCGGCAGCGGCTTTGCCGGGTCGAAGTCTTCGAGCGCCAGGGCGAGCGCGACGTCGTAGTCCGCGATCAGGACACCGTCCTTGTCCTTGTAGGTCCGGTAAGCGCTCTTCAGCCAGTCGTCGTGGCTGAGTCTAGGAAACTGCGCGCCGAACAGCTTTGCCAGAATGCGCGCGGCCTCGTCGTAACTCGCCGGCGTCGGCAGCTTGCCGACGTAGCCCTTGATGCGGACCAGCCCCTCGGTCTCCAACACGGGACCGATGTCGTTGAGCACGGCCCCTGCAATCGCC
>Ga0180223_1000969_pt1 | contig 26396 bp, 24 predicted proteins | sample eDN5th30CKraftOP_FD_151337 | JGI IMG/M metagenome (GOLD analysis project Ga0180223, IMG submission 151337) | Enriched Organic Plus compost microbial communities from Emeryville, California, USA - eDNA 5th pass 30_C Kraft OP (version 2) (version 2) ... | reverse complement strand
TATGGCGTCATGAAGGCGCTTCAGGACCATGGCTATCGCGTCCTGCCGGTCAATCCCCAGATCGCGGGAGAGCATGTGCATGGCGAGTTCGTTTGGGACCGGCTGTCCGACATTGGCGTGTCCATCGACATGGTCGACATCTTCCGCCGCAGCGAGGCGGCGGGCGAAGCGGTGGACGACGCCATCGCCGCCGGGGCAAAGGCGGTCTGGATGCAACTCGGCGTCATCAACCCGGAAGCGGCTGCGCGCGCGGAAGCCGCTGGCCTCAAGGTCGTGATGGACCGTTGCCCCGCAATCGAAATCCCGCGCCTCGGCCTTGCGCCCATCCGCGCCGAATAAGGCTATGCAGCGCCTTTGCCGCTCTCTATCAGTCAGGATATGGGGCGAGCACCGCTAAGGCAGAAGGGCAAGGGCAGGCAGGGAATCGACCGCCGCGCCCTGCTTGTCGGGGGAGGCGCCGGCGCGGGGCTGCTGTTCGCATGGGCCGTCTGGCCGCGCAGCTACAAGCCCAATCTCAACGCCGCGTCGGGGGAGTTCGTATTCAACGCCTTCCTCAAGATCGACCGGGCGGGACAGGTGATCGTCATCGTGCCGCAACTGGAAATGGGGCAGGGGATAACGACCCTGCTGCCCCAGATTCTCGCGGACGAACTGGGCGCCGACTGGCGCACCATCGCGGTGCAAAGCGCGCCGGAAAGCCCCCTTTATGCGAACACCCTTCTGGCGCGTGAGTGGCTGGCGAGCGACTGGACCCGCGTCGGCGGCGAGGCGGGCGACTGGGCGCTCGATCAATATGCGACGCGCAAGGCGCTGATGCTGACGGGTGGCGGAACCTCCGTGCCGATGTTCCACGATGCCTATCGCGATGCCGGGGCCGCGGCGCGCATCCTGCTGTGCAAGGCGGCGGCAAAGCGATGGAACGTGCCGTGGGAAAGCTGCGACATTCAGGAAGGTCTGATTTCCGACGGCGGCCAGCGGACGCTGCGTTTTGGAGATGTGGTCGAGGAGGCGGCGGCGTTCGACCTTCCCGAGATCCTGCCCCTGCGGCAGGGGATGGAGGGGCGGTTGGCGGGACAGGATTTGCCCCGGCTCGACACGCCTTCCAAGCTCGACGGCAACCATAATTTCGCCGCCGACATCCGCCTGCCCGACATGGTATTCGCGTCGATCCGCCAAGGGCCGATCGGCGATGCGCGGCTGGAAAGCGTGAATGAGGGCGCAGCCAGGAGCGTCACTGGCTTCCTGAAGCTGGTCCGGTCGGAACGTTGGGTCGCCGCGGTTGGAACCAACTGGTGGGCGGCGAACAAGGCGCTCGATCTGGCCGATCCCGTATTCATGCTGGATGGTCCGCCCGTCAGCGACGAACGCATCGACGCCGCGCTGGAGGATGCCTTTTCCGGTTCCCATGGCCGCCGTCTTTATACGCAGGGTGACCTGTTGCCGGTGTTCGAAGGCGCGACGATCCTGGCCAGCGAATATCGGGTGGACGCCGGGCTGCATCTGGCGCTGGAACCAATGTGCGCCACCGCGCGCGTCACCGACGCCGGGGCTGAGGTGTGGACCGCCACGCAGGCCCCGGGTCTCGCCCGCACGGCCATCGCCGACGCGCTGGGGATCGACCGGGCTGCCGTGACGCTTTACCCCGTGCATGCGGGCGGCTCCTTCGGGCGCAAGATGGATTTCGAGGCAGCGGTGCAGGCCGCGCTGATCGCGCGGGCCATGGGGCGTCCCGTCCAGTTGCTCTGGTCGCGGCTGGAGGATGTCATTCACGACCGGCCAAGCCCGCCCGCCCATGCTCGCATGGCAGCGAAGCTCGGCCGCAGCGGCGTGATAGAGGGCTGGCTGGCGAAAGTCGCCGCCCCCTGCGCGATGAGCCAGACCTGGGCACGGATCGCAAACGGCGCCTTGCCCCACGAAGCGGCGGCCCAGAGCGCGGACAAGGCGACAAGACTCGCGATCGCGGGTATGGAGATACCCTATGCCGTCTCCAACTGGGCCATCGACCACTATCCGTCAGATGTGCATCTGCCTCTTGGTTTCGTGCGCGGCAACGCTCATTTGCACAGTACGTTCTTCACCGAAAGCTTCATGGATGAACTCGCCCATCTGGCACAGATGGAGGCGATGTCTTTCCGCATCCAGATGCTGGGCGGCAATCCGCGTCTCGCCCATTGCCTTTCGACCGCCGCCGCCATGGGGGGATGGCAGGGCGGCATTGCGGGCAGCGGGCAGGGGATCGCCGCGCATCAGGCCGGCAATGCGTTCGGTGCGGTGCTGGTGGAGGCCGCGATCACCGGCGGCAAGCTCACGGTCAGTCGAATGGTCGCGGCGATCGATTGCGGCGATCAGGTCAATCCCGACATAGCCCGGCAGCAGGTGGAAAGCGGCCTGATCTATGGTCTTGCCTATGCGATGGGGGCGTCGGTCCCCTATGACAAGGGAATGCCCAGACGCGCCATATTGGGCCGCATGAACCTTCCTCGGCTGGACGATATTGGTGAAGTCACAGTTGAATTGATCCGCAGCACCGCGCAGCCCGCCAGTGCGACGGAAATCGCCGCATCATTGGTGGCCCCGGCCATCGCCAACGCCCTCTTCACCGTCACCGGCCAAAGGTTCCGCAGCCTGCCGCTTCTTTCTCAGGACTGAATATGCCTCGCATCGGTGTTCTTCTCATCAATCTCGGCACGCCCGATGCGCCGGATGCTGGGGCCGTCCGGCGCTATCTGGCCGAATTTCTATCCGACCCGCGTGTTGTGGAAATCCCGCAATGGCTCTGGCAACCGATCCTGCGCGGGCCGATTCTGCTCACCCGTCCGCGCAAGTCAGCCCATGCCTATGCCCAGGTCTGGACGAAGGAGGGTTCCCCGCTCGCCGTCAATACCCGCGACGTGGCCATCGCCCTGCAAGGACGCTTCGGCTCCGAAGTGATGATCGACTGGGCCATGCGCTATGGCAATCCATCGATTGCGAGCCGGCTGGCGGCGCTTGATGAGGCAGGCTGCGACCGCATTGTGGTGGCGCCTCTTTACCCGCAATATTGCGGGGCAACGACCGCCACGGCGGTAGATTGCGTGTCGGCGGCGCTGGCAAAGATGCGCGCTCAGCCCGCGATCCGCACCTTGCCGCCCTATTTCGACGATCCGGCCTATATAGAAGCGTTGAAGATGTCGGTCCAAAGGCAACTCGACGCGCTGGATTTCGAGCCCGATCTCCTGATCGCCAGTTTCCACGGAATGCCGGAACGTACAAAGACGCTGGGCGATCCTTATCATGAGCAGTCGCTGGAAACGGCGCGACTCCTGACGCAGGCTTTGGAACGGGACGTCCGGGTGACGTTCCAATCCCGTTTCGGACGAGCGAAATGGCTTGGGCCGGCGACCGATGAGACGCTCAAAAGCCTACCGCCAAAGGGTGTCCGAACGGTTGCCGTTCTTACGCCTGGCTTTTCTGCCGACTGCCTTGAAACCCTCGAAGAAATCGGCATCCGGGGACGAGATGATTTTCTGGCTGCTGGCGGGCAAAAATTCGCGCATTTGCCTTGTTTGAACGCCTCTCCAGAGGCTATCAAACTCTATGAGAATCTGATCGGTCGAGAATTGGCCGGCTGGGTGAGTTGAATGAGGTTTCAGACTGAAAAATTATAGGAGGGCTTATGAGCAAGGTTGCTGTCGTCACTGGCGGAACACGCGGTATTGGCGAGGCGATCAGCCTGGCTCTCAAGGCTCTCGGCTACACCATCGCTGCTAATTATGCGGGCAATGAGGAAAAGGCGCGCGCCTTTACCGAAAAGACGGGCATCGCCACTTTCAAATGGGATGTCGGCGATCATCAAGCCTGCCTCGACGGATGCGCGCAAGTGGCGGAACAACTTGGCCCCATCGATATCGTGGTCAATAATGCAGGCATAACCCGCGATGGCGTGCTCGCGCGGATGAGCTTTGATGACTGGAATGATGTGATGCGCATCAATCTGGGCGGGTGCTTCAACATGGCCAAGGCGACGTTCGGCGGCATGCGGGAGCGGGGCTGGGGGCGCTTCGTTAATATCGGTTCGGTCAACGGGCAGGCGGGTCAATATGGTCAGGTGAATTACGCCGCCGCCAAATCCGGCATCCATGGCTTTACTAAGGCACTGGCGCAGGAGGGCGCGAAATTCGGCATCACCGTCAACGCGATCGCGCCCGGCTATGTCGATACCGACATGGTCGCCGCCGTTCCTGCGGCCGTGCTGGAAAAGATTGTCGCGAAGATACCGGTGGGCCGCCTTGGCCATGCCTCTGAAATCGCCCGCGGCGTGGCATTTCTGTGCGGTGAGGAGGCGGCCTTCATCACTGGCAGCACATTGTCGATCAACGGCGGTCAGCACATGTATTGATGGAACGGGATGAGGCTTCGTTGGCCCGGTCCGCCGGAGCCTCTCTTTTTGCCCCGCCTGCAAAGCGGAGCGTGACTATTGCTGGCCATCAGACGGCCATCAGCCTTGAACCGATATTCTGGAAGGCCCTTCGTGAGGAAGCGGCGCGCGAAGGGATTCCGGTCAACGCCCTTATCGCCCGGATCGATGTGGAGCGCTTGGCGGCAGCGCAGCCGCCCAATCTTGCCAGCGCGATCCGGTGCTGGCTTTTCGATGTGACATATCGAGCGCAATAATAAGAATTATTCGCAATAATGTTAACTCTGAGAACAAGTCGCAATAGCAGATCTCCCGACAACAAAGGGGGCTTCCTGATCCATGTCCAAATCCGCAAATGTTCCGTCTTTTCTGGCGATGGGCTGTGTCGGCGCTATTGCGCTGGCGTCCACCGCCCACGCGCAGGATAGCGCCTCAGCGCCCAGGCTGGGGGGCATCACCGTCACCGACACCGCGATCGATGAATCCGAAGTGAAAGTCGAGAAAGCGGACTCTCCGAAATATGTGCGTCCGCTGCTCGATACGCCCCAGACCATCACGGTGATCAGCAAGGCGACCATCCAGCAGCAGAATCTGCTGACCTTGCGCGATGTGCTTTCGACCGTTCCGGGCATCACTTTTGGTGCGGGCGAGGGTGGTTTCGGTTATGGCGACCGCATCATCCTGCGCGGGCAGGACGCGAAGAACGATGTGACTATCGACGGCGTGCGGTCGGGTGCGTTTCTCAACCGTAACGAAATCTATAATATCGAGCAGATCGAGGTCACCAATGGTGCGAATTCCGTCATGAATGGCGGCGGGTCGGTTGCGGGCACGATCAACCTCGTCACGAAGCGGCCGCTGGCCGACGATCAGACCGTGATGAATGCGGGCATCGGCACCGACAATTATTATCGCGCAACCATTGACGCGAACAAGCGCCTGAACGATCTGGTCGCCGTCCGCATCAATGCCGTTTATCATGAAAATGATGTTCCGGGCCGCGATGTGGAAGATTATAAGCGCTGGGGCATAGCGCCTGCCGTCACTATCGGCATTGACGGGCCTACCAGCTTGACGCTGCAATATGAGCATCTGGATGATAAGGCGATGCCGCAATATGGCATGCGTTATTTCCCGGCGCTCGGCGGTATTCTCAGGGACTTCGACCGCTCCGCCTATTATGGCTTCGCCAATCTGGACCGGCAGGACAGCAAGACGGATTCGCTCCAGGCGATCTTCAGCCACGCGTTTAGTGATAGCGTGAAGCTTCGCAATCTCACCCGTTATGAAAATGTTCGCCAGAACACCGTAACCAGCCAACCGCAGGGTGTCTTCTGCTTGGATGATGGTGCCGGCGGCGGTTTCAACCCGGATACCAACGGTGCATGCACGACGACCATCTACACGAGCGAGGCAGGGGAAGCGCTCACTATACCAGTAGGCTATTATCTGCCTACTGGCGGCCGCGGCAACCAGCGCTTCATCAGCAATGAAACGGCTTATACGCAGTTCGACCTGAGCGCTGAATTTGAAACTGGCGGCATTGGTCATTCCCTCGTCATCGGCGTATCGGCGATGTGGGAAAAATATCAGCAACGTCAGGGCAATATCGGACGTACCGCGGACGGCTATGACCCCTATGCAGCACCCTTTGTGGTGGCGCGAGGCGCAAGTTCGGGGGTGCCCAATCCGCTTTACAATGCAGGCGCCAGCCTGGGCCTTTACTATCCGCTCGTGAATATCGGCGATCCATCGTCGGTTATTGCCGGCCCGGCGGCGATTGGTGGCCTCGCCCGTATTTATGGCAGCAACAGCTATGTCGGTCCGACCAATTTCATCATGGGCGGCCGAAATATCGGCCAGCAGACAAGCTATGCGGCCTATCTGTTCGATGCGATGAAGTTTACGGAATGGTTCGAGATCAATGGCGGCATGCGCTATGAAAAGGTGAAGGGCTGGAACCGGAACTTCAGTTACCAGACCAGCGGCCCTGACATTGGATTGCCGGTGGTTCCCACTGATCCGGCCGAAACCAATCCGACCTATTTCGAGGTGGAAGACAATCTCTTCTCCTATCGTATCGGTGCGGTGGTGAAGCCGACGCCCAACACCAGCATCTATGTCGCTTATGGCAATTCAAAGCTGCCTTCGAAGGTATCTGTCGATGGCGCCTGCTCGGCCGCTAATTGTCGCCTGAAACCGGAAACGACCGAGAATTATGAAATTGGCGTGAAGGCGGATTTGTTCGACAGGCAATTGCTGCTGACTGCTGCGCTGTTCCGCAACGACCGTAATTCGATCAAGGTGAACTCGAACGATCCGACGCTGCCGGATCAGACGCTCGATGGCAATCAGCGGGTGGAGGGTATTTCCCTTGGCGCATCGGGCAATATCACGCCCAACTGGACGATTTCGGCGAATTACATGTATCTGAAATCGAAGATACAGCAGGGCGTGTCCAACTATTGCCTTGCCAATCCGGGTGCGGCGGGTTGCGGTAACAGTGCCGATTTTGTGGATCCGACCGCTGGTTCCCAATTGGCCAATACGCCCAAGCATTCAGGTAGCCTGTTCTCCACCTATCGCCTGCCCTTTGGGCTGGAACTAGGCTATGGGCTGACTTATCAGGGTAAGTTCCTGCTGAACCAGCCCACGCTCGCGCAACTCGCGGCCGACAATTATGTGCCTTATCGTGTGCCCAGCTATACGATCCACCGGTTCATGGCATCCTACCCCATCACGGAAAACCTGATGGCGCAAGTCAATGTCCAGAACTTCACCAACAAGAAATATGTGACCACGGTTCGGAATAATATCGGCAACAGCTGGGCGCAGCCAGCGCCGACCCGTTCGGCGGTGTTCAGTCTGAATTACAAGTTCTGACCCGGAATAAATCCCCGGCTTGTCCCGGCCGGGGAAAGGGGCGGGCAGCGGCGAATCCATCCTCCTCGGGCCGCTGCCCGCCCAATCCTTTGAACCGGAGCAGGACCATGCGGGACGATTATGCAATTGATTCGCATTAGGGTTCGGGATATGGGCCTTTGCTGGCTTACTGATCGGAAGAAGGGGCGATCATGCTCTCGGTAGCGGAAGAAAGGATCGACGACGTGTTGGACGTTCCGGCGTCTCAGTACCTCCTTGAATCCCGTAGCCCCAGCCGGGTCTTGTCGTCAAACCCCGTCGAGGCCACAGGTCGCTTCGGTGAAGGGCGCAGGCCCAACCTGCCCGTCATTCTTGCTATTGTCCTGATCCATGCCATGCTCATCTATGCGCTGATCCAGGTGCGGCAGCATGTCATTGAAGCGCGCGAAGCAAAGCTGACGGTGGTCAACCTGACGCCCCCACCGCCGCCGCCCGCCGCCGATACGCCCCCACCGCCACCCTCGAAGCCGGAAATCGTTGCACCTCCACCGTTGGTCCAGATGCCCGTGCCGCCGGTTCAGTTGGTGGCGACAACGCCCGATCCCGTGCCCGTTCCGTCGCCCATGCCGGTCATGTCCCCGCCGGGACCGTCGGCATCTGCCGCACCGCCAGCGCCGCCGAGCATCGTGCAAGGTGGGGATTTGGGCGCCCAGATGGTGGCAGGCAAACCGCCGCGTTATCCCATCGAAAGCCGTCGCAAGCGTGAGCAGGGGACGGTGGTGCTGTCTCTGACGCTGGGCGTGGACGGCAGCGTCGAAAGCATCGTTATTGCACAAAGCAGCGGCTCCAAGCGGCTCGATGACGCCGCGCGCGATGCCGTTCGCGGCTGGCGCTGGAAGCCCATCATCCGTAATGGACAGCCAGCGCGGGTCAAGGGCATGGTGGAAATCCCGTTCGTCTTGCGAATCGACGCTGCCTGATAAAGCGTTAGCCTTTCGTCCGACCTTTCTACCCCTTGTCAGTCCCGGTTCGAGTTTCAGGTCATGTTGATTGCCGTTCCCCAGTTGCTCGATATGCAGGCCGTCTGCGCTGTCCGGGCATTGATCGATCAGGCGCAGTGGGTGGACGGCAACGTTACGTCGGGCCATCAGTCGGCGCTCGCCAAGCGCAACCTGCAATTGCCGGAAGATGCGCCGGAAGCCAGGCAGGCTGGGCAGATGGTGCTGGACGCCCTCGGTCAATCGCCCCTGTTCATTGCGGCGGCCCTGCCGCTCAAGATATTCCCGCCGCTTTTCAACAGCTACGCAGGCGGGCAGGCATTCGGCACGCATGTCGACAACGCCGTCCGTATTCAGGCTGGAACGGGTTTTCGCGTCCGGTCCGACCTTTCTATCACCATCTTTCTGGAAGAGCCTGACGCCTATGACGGTGGTGAACTCACCATTGAAACCCATTTCGGGGTTCAGCAGGTGAAACTGGCCGCGGGCGATGCTGTGCTCTATCCCTCTACTTCGTTGCATCGGGTGGAACCGGTCACGCGCGGGCGTCGCGTCGCGAGCTTCTTCTGGCTGCAATCCATGGTCCGCGACGACGCCGCGCGGCAGATGCTGTTCGATCTCGACAGCAGCATTCAGGCGCTGTCCGCCGATCTGGGTCATGGGCACGCGCAGGTGATCCGCCTGACCGGCGTTTATCACAATCTGCTTCGCCGTTGGTCGGAGGCTTGAACCAATCCGGATTGGCGTTGACGCGGATTGCGCTATAAGCAGAAAACAGGGGCCATCCGAAGCCCGCAATGAAGGACGGGAAATTATCCATATGTCTCAAATCGATCAGCCGATGAATATCACGACGATTGCCGAAGAACTGATCACCGCCGCGATCGAGGCGGGCAAGGCGATCATGGCAATCTACGATGCGGGCTTTTCGGTCGAGACCAAGTCAGACAACAGCCCCGTGACGCAGGCCGATGCCGCGGGGGAAAAAATTATCCTGGAAGCGCTGGCGCAATTGGCGGGACATATTCCGGTGATCGCGGAAGAAGAGGCGGCGGCAGGGCGCATTCCGCAGACCGACGGCACATTCTTCCTTGTTGATCCGCTCGATGGGACGAAGGAATTTATCCAGCGGCGCGGAGACTTCACCGTCAATATCGCGCTGATCGAAGGGCGCAAACCTGTATTCGGCATCGTCCATGCTCCGGCAAAGGGCCGGATTTTCGTGGGCGACGTGCACAGCGGAGAAGCATGGAGCGCGCCTGTCTCCCGCGAAGGCATGATCGGTGAGCGCACCCCGATCCGCGTGCGTGACCTGCCCGACACGGGATTGTCGGTGGTCGCCTCAAAATCCCACAACACGCCGGAAACCGACGCCTATCTCGATCAGTTTGACGTGGCCGAGCGGGTGTCTTTCGGCTCCTCGCTGAAAATCTGCATGGTCGCGACGGGGGAAGCGGACCTCTATCCCCGTCTCGCTCCGACCTGTGAATGGGACATCGGCGCGGGCGATGCCGTTTTGCGCGCTGCGGGGGGCAAGCTGCTTGCGCCCGATGGGGCGCCGATGGCCTATGGCAAGGACGGCTTCTTCAATCCCGGCTTCGTTGCAGCTGGCGATATTGATCCGCCGCCCATTGCACCCTTCATGACGAAGTGAGGCCGACGCCTTTCAATTGGGCTGTCTCAGCTGCGGCATCTCGCGCTGGCTGCTCCCATGTGGAGAGCGGGTCAACGCGACGCCATCATGACCCGCTCCTGCAACCAGGCGCCGACCGTAGCGATACGAGCGACTTTCCGCAGATCCTCATGCGTCACCAGCCAGAAATGGCGGATGATCTCCACCCTGTCGGCCATCAATTCGATCAGTTGCGGGTCGCTGCGCGCAATGAAGTCGGGCAGTACGCCGATGCCGCTTCCATCGCGGACCATGCGATATTGCATATTGATGCTCGTCGCGCGCAGATGCGCTTCCAGCCCGGCCTCCACCTCGTCCAGATAATCGAGTTCGGGAGAAAAGATGAATTCCGGCACATAGCCGACCAGCATATGATCGCGGAGCTGGGCAGGGCGATCCGGTCGTCCTGCCCGCGCCAGATAATCGACCGACGCATAAAGATGCAGGCGATATTCTCCGAGCCGCTTGACCGACAGCCGCCCTCGCTGCGGCCGTGCCAGCATCAACGCCATGTCCGCCTCGCGCTTTGAAGGATTGAGGAAACCCGAAGCGGTAATGAGGTCCAGCCTTATGCCCGGATGCCGTCGGCTGAACTCCGCCAGCCCCGGCGCCAGCACCCATGTTCCAAAGCCCTCTGCCACCGACAGCCGCACTTGCCCGGCAAGCTGTTGTTCCAGCCCGGCCACATCCTCCACCGCCGACATGGCTGCGCTTTCGACGGCTTCGGCATGGTGTAGCAGAGCTTGCCCTCTGACGGTCAGCGTCCGCTCGCCCGATGCCATCTCGAACAGGTCCGCCCCCAGCGCCCGTTCCAGTCGGGCGAGACGCCGCATGATGGTGGTTGCATCGATTCCAAGCATCCGCGCCGCCGGAGCGATCTTGCGCGCCCGCGCTACGGCCAGAAAGACGCGCAGATCGTCCCAATCGAACATCATTTCCCCCAACTGCGTTTTTGCAGTATAGACATGCGAAACTTCGTCGTTGCATGCAATTACACGCTATTGCTAGAGCCGCGTCAACCTTACGGAAAGGACCGTCCATGCGTGAGATTTCTCACAAGCTCGCTTTCGCCCACGATACCGCGTCCGCGCGCTATGGCGATGTCTTCGATCCCAATAATGGCGGCGTTCAGGCCCGCGTCACGCTCGGCGACGCCGCTTTGCTGGATCGCGTCGTGGAAGCCGCGCAAAAGGCGCAGCCCGCATGGGCGGCCGTCAATCCGCAGCGTCGCGCCCGCGTCATGTTCCGTTTCAAAGATCTGGTGGAACAGCATATGGACGAACTCGCCCATCTGCTTAGTTCCGAACATGGCAAGGTGATCGCTGATGCCAAGGGCGACATTCAGCGCGGCCTTGAAGTGGTTGAATTCGCCTGCGGCATCCCTCATGTGCTGAAGGGTGAATTCACGCAGGGCGCTGGCACCGGCATCGACGTATTTTCCACCCGTCAACCGATCGGCATCGGTGTGGGCATCACGCCGTTCAATTTTCCGGCGATGATTCCGCTCTGGATGTCCGCCGTTGCCATCGCGACCGGCAACGCCTTCATCCTCAAGCCCTCGGAGCGTGATCCGTCCGTTCCGGTGCGTCTGGGTGAACTCTTCCTTGAAGCGGGCCTGCCTGAAGGCATTTTCCAGGTCGTCCATGGCGACAAGGAAATGGTCGACGCGATCCTTGATCATCCTGGCATCGGTGCGGTCAGCTTCGTCGGTTCGTCCGACATCGCCCATTATGTTTACAATCGCGGCGTTGCGGCGGGCAAGCGCGTTCAGGCTATGGGCGGCGCGAAGAATCATGGCGTCGTCATGCCGGACGCCGATCTTGACCAGGTGGTCAACGATCTCTGCGGCGCGGCTTTCGGTTCGGCGGGTGAGCGCTGTATGGCGTTGCCGGTCGTCGTGCCGGTGGGCGAAAAGACCGCTATTGCCCTGCGCGAGAAACTGATCCCCGCGATCGCGGCGCTGCGCGTCGGCGTCTCCACCGATGCGGAAGCGCATTACGGCCCCGTCGTTTCGGCCCAGCATAAGGCGAAGATCGAGCAATGGATTCAGACCGGCGTCGATGAAGGCGCGGAACTGGTCGTCGACGGCCGCGGCTTCACGCTGCAGGGGCATGAGAAGGGCTTCTTCGTCGGCCCGACGCTGTTCGACCATGTCACACCCGACATGCAGGCATATAAGGAAGAAATTTTCGGCCCCGTGCTCCAGATGGTCCGCGCCGACAATTTCGAAGAGGCGCTCGCGCTTCCCAGCAAGCACCAATATGGCAACGGCGTCGCTCTCTTCACCCGTAACGGCCATGCCGCACGCGAATTTGCTGCGCGGGTCGAAGTCGGCATGGTCGGCATCAACGTGCCGATCCCGGTGCCGGTCGCCTATCACACCTTCGGTGGCTGGAAGCGGTCTGCCTTTGGCGATACCAACCAGCATGGCATGGAAGGCGTCAAGTTCTGGACCAAGGTGAAGACCGTCACTCAGCGCTGGCCCGACGGCGGCGAAAGCGGCGATAGCGCCTTCGTCATCCCGACCATGGGTTGAGGGCAGGAGTATCGTGACTCAGTTCGATCTCACCGACGACCAGCGCGAGATCCAGGATCTCGCGCGCCGGTTCACCGCCGACGCGATTACGCCCCATGCGGCGGAGTGGGACGAAAAGCATATTTTCCCCCGCGACACGATCCGGGCGGCGGCGGAACTGGGCTTTGGCGGCATCTATGTTTCCGAGGCGTCGGGGGGCATCGGCCTTGGCCGTCTTGAATCGGCCATCATCATGGAGGCGATGGCCTATGGTTGTCCGTCGACCAGCGCCTTCATGTCCATTCATAATATGGCCGCCTGGATGATCGACCGCTTCGGCAGTCAGGCGGTCAAGGATAAATATCTACCTTCCATGGTGCCGATGGAACGGATGGGCAGTTACTGCCTGACCGAGGCGGGGTCCGGTTCGGACGCTGCGGCCCTCAAGGCCCGGGCGGTTCGCGACGGCGACCATTATGTCGTCACCGGTTCCAAGCAGTTCATCTCCGGCGGTGGAGAGAACGAACTTTATGTCACCATGGTCCGCACAGGCGATGACGGCGCCAAGGGCATCAGCTGCCTCGTCATCGAAAAGGATATGGAAGGCGTCAGCTTCGGCGCGCAGGAACGCAAGCTGGGCTGGCATTCTCAACCTACCGCGCAGGTCAATTTTGACGCGGTTCGCGTGCCGGTCGAAAATCTGGTCGGGGGCGAAGGGGAAGGCTTCCGCATCGCCATGATGGGCCTTGACGGGGGGCGCCTCAATATCGGCGCCTGTTCGCTCGGGGGCGCACAACGCTGCATCGACGAAGCGGTTAGCTACACAAAAGACCGCAAGCAATTTGGCCAGTCCATCGCCGATTTCCAGAATACCCAGTTCATGCTGGCGGACATGGAAACGGAGCTTCAGGCTGCCCGCACCCTGCTGTATGCCGCAGCGGTCAAGGTAACGGAGAATGCGCCTGACAAGACCCGTTTTGCCGCCATGGCCAAGCGTCTTGCCACCGATACAGGTTCGTCCGTGGTTGATCGCGCGCTGCAGCTGCATGGCGGCTATGGCTATCTGATGGACTATCCGATCGAGCGTTTCTGGCGCGATCTGCGCGTGCATTCGATCCTGGAAGGCACCAATCAGGTCATGCGGATGATCGTTGCCCGCGATATGTTGCGGCAGTAATCGCTAACTTTTGGGGAAGGGCGCTCAGGGGCTGGGCGGTTTGCTGTCCGGTTCGAAGCTGGAACGAAGAAAGCGCGCAGCCAACCCCATTACAACTCCGCTCCGGCATGTGCCGCGCCAAGGAGAGAAGATGACTGACCAAGTTCTGACCTTCATCGAAAATGGCGTCGGCCGCATCCGGCTCAACCGGCCCAAGGCGCTCCACGCCCTGACGCCGGAAATGTGCGGAGCCATCAACGATGCCTTGCTGGCCTGGAGCAAGGATGACACGGTCGTCGCGGTGATGATCGATCATGCCGAAGGGCGCGGCTTTTGCGCGGGCGGCGACATTGCCCTCATCGCCAACAGCGCGAAGGGCGATTGCGTTGAGGCCGAGCATTTCTTCTTCGTCGAATATCGGATGAACCATCTGTTGTTCGTCTATGAAAAGCCGATCGTTGCCTTCATTGACGGGATCGTCATGGGCGGCGGCGTCGGCCTTTCTCTCCCCGCACGGCATCGCGTCGTGACGGAACGGACCATTTTCGCCATGCCGGAAACGGGCATCGGCCTCTTTCCCGATGTGGGCGGCGGCTGGTTCCTGCCGCGTTTGCCGGGCAGGACAGGCGCATGGCTCGCGGCCACCGGCGCGCGGATCGACGGGGCCGATTGCCGCGCCGTTGGACTTGCCACGCATTATATGGCCTCAGACAAGCTGGATGCGGTCAAGGATGCCATCCTTGGCGATCCGCAGCAGCTCCTTGCCATATTGGACGATAATGCCGAAACGCCGCCGCCTTCCAAGCTGGAGGCGATGCGTCCCGACATCGACCGGCTGTTCGCATCTGGCCGGCTGGAGGAAATCCTTGCCGCGCTGGAAGCGGATGGCGGCGAATGGGCGGCGAAGCAGCGAACCGTTCTGGACAGCAAATCCCCGCAAACGATCAAGGTGGCGCTGCGCCAGCTGGCCGAAGGCGCGGCCAAGACCGACTTTGCCGACAATATGCGGATGGAATATGGCATTGCCTGTCATGTGATCCGCCGTCCCGATCTGGTCGAAGGGGTGCGCGCGGTGATCTTCGACAAGGACAATGCGCCCAAATGGAATCCGGCGACGCCTGAAGGCGTAACGGATGCGATAATCGAGGCGATCTTCGCGCCCTTGCCGTCGGAAAAGCAATGGACGCCCCTGCCCGAACTTAAGGGGTAAAGGAAAGCTGTCCTGCGGAAATGGCGGCCCGGACTCCCAGCGCTATCTGCCCGTTTCCGACAGGGTCAATGCCATGGATGAACTCGCATTCCGCGAGATATAGACGTCAAGAGTTGGAAGGAGCCTGACATGAGCCTCACCATCGCCTTCATCGGCCTCGGCAACATGGGCGGCGGCATGGCCGCCAATCTGCTGAAGAACGGCTATGCCGTCCGCGCCTTCGACTTGTCCGAAGACGCACTGGCCCGCGCCGAAGCGGCTGGCGCCGTCCGTGCCGCCAATGCGGCCGAAGCCGTCACCGGTGCGGATGCCGTCGTCACCATGCTTCCTGCGGGGAAGCATGTCGAAAGCGTCTATAATGGCGAAATCTTCGGGGCGGCCAAGGCGGGGGCGTTGTTCCTCGACTGCTCCACTATCGACGTTGCCACCGCCCGCCGCGTCATCGAAGCCGCGACGGCAAAAGGCTTCGAAATGGTCGATGCTCCCGTCTCCGGCGGCATCGCGGCCGCCAATGGCGGCACGCTCACCTTCATGGTCGGCGGCGCCGATGCGGCCTTCGCCAAGGCAAAGCCGATTCTCTCCGCCATGGGCAAGGCCGTCATCCATGCAGGTGGTGCGGGCAATGGGCAGGGGGCGAAGATCTGCAACAACATGCTGCTCGGCGCGACGATGGTTGCGACCTGCGAAAGCTTCGCCATGGCGCAGAAGCTGGGCCTCGATCCGCAAACCTTTTACGACATCTCCAGCGTCTCGTCCGGCCAGAGCTGGTCCATGACCAGCTATTGCCCCGTTCCCGGCGTTGGCCCGCAAAGCCCGTCGGACAATGATTATCAGGGCGGTTTCGCGGTCGGCCTGATGCTCAAGGACCTGAAGCTGGCGATCGAAGCGGCCGCCTCCGTCAACGCCAGCGTTCCCATGGGCAATGCCGCCGAAGCGCTCTATCAGATGCTCGCAAATCAGGGGAAGGCGACCCGCGACTTCTCCATCATGATTGAAATGCTGGACGGTAAATAAGCTCCGTCAGCTTTCCAGCAATTGCCGGAGATCCGGCATGGCATCGGCCTGTCCCATGCCATGCCGCTCCATCTCCCGCAGCGTTGCCAGCGCCATGGCCTGATAGTCCGGCAACACATCCGGGCAATATCGGTCAAAGGCGGCCAGATGATCGCCGATGGTTCCCCGGTCCCCGCGGAGCAAAGGCCCGGACAAGGCTGCGAACCCGCTGGTCAGACTATTCTCCATGGCGGCGCGGACCAGCGGTCCCAGCACTTCGCCCGGATTGTCCACCCCGGCTTCTTCCAGGGCACGGGTCGCTCCGGCCATCAGCGTCACCAGATGATTTGCCGCATGGCTCAGCGCACCATGATAAAGCGACCGTTTTTCTTCCGCGATAATGAATCCCTTGCCCCGCAGCCATCCCACCACCGCCATGGCGCGTTCGGTAGTCTCGGCGGAACTCCCCGTCACGCCAAAGGGTGCGCCCACCATGCGCTTCACTTCATGGGCCGGATCGCCGGTGAAGGTCATCACCGGGTGGATGGCGGCAGTCAGCGCGCCCGCTTCGCGCAACATTTCCAGCGCGGCGGCCCCACTTCTCCCGCTCAGGTGAAAGAGGAATGGGCGATGCTTCATGGTTTCGCGCGACAGGCTTTCCACCACGACCGCTATCGCATCATCGGAAACAGCCAGAACGATGGTGTCGCATTTTTCCGCGACCTCTTTCAGATGCTCCGCAGGCGCGATATCGGGTAAACGGTCGAGCACCTCCCGCCGTCGGGCCTCCGACCGATTGTAGAGCAGTGGCGTTCCTTGGGAAAAGGGCGCCAGCCCCAAGGCGAAGGCCTGACCGGCGCGTCCCGCTCCGATAATGCCCAGCCTTTTGCAGAAAAGCGCCTGTCCCGACACCCCGTCCCTCACAGCCGCCGCGCAATGGCTCCGGCGGTCCACCCCATACCAACGGCGAGCAGGATCGCGGTCAACCCATAGAAGAAAGACCAGTGTTCCGCCGCCATGGCCATGAACTGCTCAAAGCCCGATTTGCGGACAGTAATGTCCCTTACCGCCGCCGCCACGACGCGGCCGTCCTGTACCAGGAAAGTTTCCGCCGTATAGTCTCCCACCGTGACCCTTGCCGACAATGGCAGGCGCGCCCGATACAGCACGCCGTCGGTGATTTCGATGGTGCCGGGCTTCTCGACATAAAGACCTACACGTCGGCGCAGATCCACCAGGCCCGCCTGAAACCGTGCAAGTGCGGCGCTGTCGTTTAGCGATGATGGCGACAACTGTAACTTGTCGACGCCCAATTCGTAAATGGCGGCGGTCCTGTCATCGACGATTTGCCCGATCGGCCGGGACGATGCCATGGCATAGAAGCTGGGCGCGGAGCGGAAGCGCGCGCGGTCTGCATTGACCCAGATGCCCGCGACCTTCTCCTTCTCGCGCATTATGATGGATTGGTCAGGGCCTTTGAGGATCACGACGATGTCGGCCGGTTTTTTGGGTCGTCGCCCGTCGGGATAGACGATTGCGCCGAACAGCAGCAGATTCGCGCCGGTGAAGCTATATTGGATTTCGACGGTGCGTTGCGACACGTCGGGCACTAATTCAGGCTCATCGGCGGCGCCCAGCAACAGGATGAGAGCGGGAGCGAGCAGGGAAGGGATGAAGGCGCGCTTCATCGGACCTCGATCGTATAGATTTCGTCTGGCCGCCACCCCAGGCCCAACGCCATGCGCGCCGCGACGAGCAGAACGATTGCAGCCAGCAGGATGCGAAGATATTCCGGGCGGATTGTCATCGAAAGGCGCGTTCCCACCTGCGCGCCCGTCACACTGCCGATAAGGAGCAGCAGGGCGAGAACCAGATCCACCGCCTTTGTCGTCATGGCATGCATCATCGTGGTCGCCATGGTGACGAAGAGGATTTGGAAAAGGGAAGTGCCCACCACCGACTGTGTGTTCATGCCCAGCAGATACAGCATTGCGGGCACGAGGATGAACCCGCCGCCCACGCCCAGCAGCATGGTAAGAATGCCCGTCGCCATGCCCAGAAGCAGCGGCGCGAGCGGGGAAATATAAAGCCCCGAGCGATAGAAGCGCCAGCGCATCGGCAATGCCGCGACGAGGGGGTGATGACGGCGTTTGCGCGCCGGGACGCGCTTGCCGGACTTGAACGCAATCAGGGCTTGGATCGATTCCTTGGCCATCAGCGTCCCGATGCCTCCCAGCATCAGCACGTAAAGAATGGCGATAACCGTATCGATTTGCCCGAGGGACTGGAGCAACCTGAACAACAGGACGCCGATCCCCGCGCCGATCACGCCGCCGGCAATCAATACGCCGCCCATGCGAAAATCGACGGTGCCGCGCTCCATATGCGTGACAACGCCCGAAACGCTGGCGCCTGTCACCTGCGATGCGGCCGACGCGGCCGCGACCGTGGGAGGAATGCCATAGAAGATGAGCAACGGCGTCGTCAGAAACCCCCCGCCTACGCCGAACATCCCGGACAGCAGGCCGACGACCCCGCCCAGCCCGATGATGACGAGGGCGTTCACCGACAGATTGGCGATGGGCAGGTAAAGATCCATGTCTCTCTGGGTTAGTGCCAAAGCATCCGGATATAAAGTCGTGCAATGCCCGATCGGTTAAAAATCGGTGGCAAGCGTCATGGCCAGCCCGGATGGAGGGAGCGCCCGCCCTGCGATGCGTTCACGCCATTCGATGACAATGCGGGCATTGGCATCGGGGAGAGGAAGACGCCATTGCAATTCGGGGCCTATGTCCAAACGCTCCAGATCGGGCTGCGCTCCGCCCGACAGGCTGCCGCCGATGCGGAAAGAGGATTTGCCGATTCTTGAAAGGAGCGACAGCTTACCGTCGGCGAATAGGTCGCGGCCACGTAATCCTACCATGCCCATTTGGGTGTAACCTTCGGCCTCGACGCCATCGAACAGGACGGTCGGGCCAAAGCCACCCACGATCAGGGCGGCATTGGCGTTTCTTCCTCCTTCGCCCAACGCTATGCGACGCTCTATCCCAATGCTCACCGGAATGCCGGGCACAGGCTGCAAGGAAATGCCCAGCGCCGCCTCCGTTGCAATCGGGTGGTCGAGCGCGCCGCTTATCCGTCCATATGCAGTGGCTCGTCTTTCCATGGATGGCGCGAGAAGGAAGTCGATCCGTATCCCCGCCTGGGAAGCGCCCAACCGACCAGGGGAAAGCGCATGCGGGACATTGCCGCCATCTCTCCAGAACAACCATGCGCTCGCCCGCCAACGGTCGGTGGAGGGGCGGTAGGGGGAGGAATGAGGTTCCGGCGCGGGCATCGCCAGGACGGGCGAGCCATAGCTCCCGGATGGCGCGGCCTCATCGGAAGAGGGGCTGAATCCGGCAAGATAGAGAGGGATGTCTCTGCTGACCTGATGCGGGTGATGATGCCGGGCCTGCCTTTCAGGGCGAAAGGCGTCATGTTCTTTTCCCTTCCTGGCTCCTGGTCCTGGCGTGGAGACCGTGGGAGTCTCCATCGCGAATGACCGAACGGGCATGGGAGCAAGGCGCATCAGGGGGCGCGCCAGGGAGTTTGGTCCATCCATCCATATGACGGCAGCGCGAAATGCAACCCATCCCAGGATCAACAACGCGAAAAAGCGAAGGGGACGCCCGCTGGTTGCGACAGTCATTCCTGCGCCCGCAATTCGGGGAAACGGTGCTCGGTCTTGTCCCATGCCAGCGGTCTGCCAAGCAGCGAGCCGACATAAAGGAAAATGGCGCGGCGGGCCGCCATGATGGCAATCAGATTGGCGACGAATATGCGCGGGATTGAGGCGATCCCATGGTGCCAGCCATAGCTATGCCCCGCAAATAATGCGCGCAGCAACGCGCGCCAGATCATGATGCCCGCGTTCAAAAGCAATAACGTCCGGATCGTTTCAGGATAGGGCGGCGGTGTATAGGCAGAAAAAAATTCGACGAGCAGCAACATGCCCCACAGCAAAAAGGACAGGTATGCCGCGAATAGTACGAGCGCGGCAAACGCGGCCCGCCGATCGCGGATACGCATCCACCATTCGGATACGCCGCCATGCCACCCCAGTCGATCCCATCCCGCAAGGGATATGCCGATGATCCAGCGCGCCTTCTGCCTGATGGCGGCATTCAGCGTGTCTGGGAAATATTCGCGAGTGGCGACCAGATCGCCTTTCCCATCGCGCATACGCACGAATATGCCTCGACCGCCCATTTCGCCGATGCGGAGACCGGCTTCATAATCTTCGGTCAGGGACGCAGGATCGAAGGGGCCCTCGTGCCTGTCGTGGGCCAGTCGACCCAGCATCCGCCTTTCGAAGGCGCAAGCGACCCCGGCAGACGGAATGGCGGCGCCCAATGCTTCCCGTATGGTCAGGAATTTGGAATGGCTCTCCGCAAATTCGTCGCAATAATGATTGGTGACGGCGCGGCCTAGCCATCCGCCCTTGCCGGGCAGGGGCAGCACCGGCAGTTGGACCAGATCGAAACGATCGATCATGAAGTCGAACAGACGGATCTCATCGCCATGCACGACATCCTCGGCATCGTGAAGCAGGACCGCCTTGAACGCGAAACCGCTTTTGCGTTCTTCGGCTTCCATCGCGCGCCACAGCAGGTTGAGGCAATCGGCTTTCGTGGTGGGACCGGGATGAGAATTGATCGCCAGGATCACTCGCGGTTCATGGGCCGCGATCCTGCCCGCCGCCTCGATCGTCGCACGGTCGTTCGGATAGACTCCGACGAAAATCCTGTAGTCCGCATCCTGCCAACGGTGCAGCGCGTTTCTGATCATCGGGCCGATCACGTCAGCCTCGTCCCATGCGGGCACCAAAACGGCGATTCTTCCGGGGTTTGGAGAATGCGGCATCGTGGCCGTCGTCATACGCGGATGGCGCGAGTAGATGGTAAGTCTGCGCCAAACACGGCGGCACAGGAACAGGATATCTATCAGCAGGTCGTCGATCCCGCCGACAAAAAGCCCCGCCACCGCGAAGAGAAGAATCTCGCGATGAGCGATCGCCAAAAAGGCGACCAACATTTCCCCCAAAATATCGACCCCCTGTCTTTATGGGAGCGGGTGATGCCATGATGATGCCCGTTTTCCAAGAGGTTGCGTCATCGACTCCATGAAATTGTCGCCATTGCCGCAATCCTTGCCATCGCAGGCGAGGCGCTTCATCATGCGCTAGTCCGGCATGGGAGTGCGTCAGGCCGCGCTACCCGTGGGACAGGCTGATTCGCCGGAAGGAGCGGGAAAGGGTAAAATCCCACACCGGCGCCCCAGGCGACCGAAATGAGCCACCTGACCCACATATAAGGAACGTCAAGGAGAGGCCGATGGATAGGGAAGTGGATGTCAACTACCTGCTGCATCGTCAGCAGATGTCCTTGATACGCGCCGCAAAGAGTCAATCGGCGGCCGGCAGGATGGCCTATGAAGATCTCGCGCGGGGCTATGGCGAGCGTGTGGATGCCTATCGCCAGGGAAATTTCCGGACAACTTCCCTCACGCACTAGGTAAAGCCGTCAGCGCCGCGCAATCGGTCTTTCAAGAGTGCTGCTCCTGCAAGCTGTTTAGGCCTGGTTCAGCATCATGTCGCCATCAATCGGGCCATGACGAGTCCGATCCCGCGCGGCGCCTTCGTGCCCCTGCTTATGGCCGCGCTGCTTTCATCCTGCGCGACCGTTTCGCCCGAGTCGCGTTTGCGGAACCGCTTGATGGAGGCGGGACTATCCCCTCGCATGGCGACATGCATGGCCGGCAAGATGGTGGACAGATTGAGCCTGTCTCAACTTCGCAAGCTTCAATCCCTTGCCTCACTTCGCAAAACGGACATGGGAGAAGTCACGCTCGATCATTTTCTCCACAAGATCCGCGCACTGGAAGACCCGGAAATTTTCCTCGTTACCAGCAAGGCGGCGGTTTCCTGCTCCTTTTAATGGCGTGTCACTTTGCAATTTTGCAAAGTCATTTTGCAAATTCATCTGGCATGGCGCCATCGCCTATGCTTTAGCCCTCCCTAACAGGTTTGCTGCGAAAAGGACGGGCCGGACCCATGAACATCCACGAATATCAGGCTAAGGAACTGCTGGCGAAATATGGTGCGCCGGTCGCCGCGGGCTATGCTGCTTTTTCGGTCGATGAAGCTGTCGAAGCCGCAAAGAAGCTGCCCGGACCGCTTTATGTGGTCAAGTCGCAGATCCATGCCGGTGGCCGTGGCAAGGGCAAGTTCAAGGAACTGGCTCCCGAAGCGAAGGGCGGCGTTCGTCTGGCCTTCACGCTGGATGAGGTGAAGGCGCACGCTACCGACATGCTCGGCAATACGCTCGTCACCGTGCAGACCGGTGAAGCGGGTAAGCAGGTCAACCGTCTCTATGTAACCGACGGCGCAGACATTGCCAAGGAATTCTATCTCGCCCTGCTGGTCGACCGTGCGACGGGCCGCGTTGCTTTCGTGGTGTCGACCGAAGGTGGCATGGACATTGAGGAAGTCGCGCATTCGACGCCTGAGAAGATCCACACCTTCGCCGTTGACCCGGCCACCGGCTTCATGCCGCATCATGGCCGCGCTGTCGCCGCTGCGCTGGGACTTGCCGGCGATCAGGCGAAGCAGGCGGCCAAGGTCGCATCGTCGCTCTACGCCGCGTTCCTCGATACCGATGCCGAGCAGATCGAAATCAACCCGCTGGCCGTCACCGAACAGGGCAATATTCTCGTGCTCGACGCCAAGGTCGGCTTCGACGGCAATGCCATGTTCCGTCACAAGGACATCGCCGAGCTGCGCGACCTGACCGAGGAAGATCCGGCCGAGGTCGAGGCTTCGGAATATGACCTTGCTTATATCAAGCTGGACGGAAACATCGGTTGCATGGTGAACGGCGCGGGCCTGGCCATGGCGACGATGGACATCATCAAGCTGAACGGTGAATTTCCCGCCAACTTCCTGGACGTCGGCGGCGGCGCTTCCAAGGAGAAAGTGACTGCGGCCTTCAAGATCATCCTGAAGGATCCGGCGGTGAAGGGCATTCTCGTCAACATTTTCGGCGGCATCATGCGTTGCGACATCATCGCGGAAGGCATTGTCGCGGCGGCCAAGGATGTGAATCTGTCGGTTCCGCTGGTCGTGCGCCTGGAAGGCACGAACGTCCAGCAGGGCAAGGACATTCTGGCGCAGTCGGGCCTGGCCATCGTTCCCGCGGACGATCTGGGCGATGCGGCGAAGAAGATCGTGGCGGAAGTGAGGAAGGCGGCCTGACGCACCAAGCCACTGGAATGAACAGCATGGGGCGTAGGTGGTCCGGAAACGGGCCGCCTGCGTCCTTGTTGGCGTATTAACGGAGGATGTTGCAATGAAGATCCTTGTGCCCGTGAAGCGGGTGATTGACTACAATGTGAAACCCCGCGTGAAGGCGGACGGAACGGGCGTCGATCTTGCGAACGTCAAGATGTCGATGAACCCATTTGACGAGATTGCGGTTGAAGAAGCCATTCGTCTGAAGGAAAAGGGCGTCGCGACCGAGGTTGTCGCGGTGTCGATTGGCGTTACCAAGGCGCAGGAGACGCTGCGGACGGCTTTGGCGATGGGTGCGGACCGCGCGATCCTGATCGAAAGCGATGCCGAGGTGGAACCGCTGGGCGTGGCGAAGCTGCTGGCGAAGGTTCAGGAAGAGGAAGGCGCTGGCCTGATCATCCTGGGCAAACAGGCGATCGACGACGACAGCAACCAGACCGGCCAGATGCTCGCGGCGCTGCTGAACCTGCCGCAGGGCACGTTCGCGTCGAAGGTCGAGGTCGAGGGTGACAAGGTCAATGTGACCCGTGAGGTCGATGGTGGGCTTGAAACGGTGAAGCTCAGCGTGCCTGCGATCATCACGACGGACCTGCGCCTCAATGAACCGCGCTATGCCTCGCTGCCCAACATCATGAAGGCAAAATCCAAGCCTCTGGCGACCAAGACGCCCGCCGATTATGGCGTGGACATCTCGCCGCGCCTGGAAACGATGACCGTCGCCGAACCGCCCAGGCGGTCGGCGGGGATCAAGGTCGCCGATGTCGATGAACTGGTTGCGAAACTGAAGGCTCTGGGAGTTGCGGCATGAAGACGCTTGTATGGGTTGAACATGAGGGCGGTGCCATCAAGGACGCGACCCTTTCCGCCGTTACCGCCGCCGGCAAGCTGGGCGAAGTGCATCTGCTGGTTGCCGGTCAGGGCGTCGATGGCGTCGCCGCCGAAGCCGCGAAGATTGCGGGTGTGGGCAAGGTGCATGTCGCGGACGATGCGGCCTTTGGTCATGCGCTGGCCGAAAATGTCGCGCCGCTGGTCGTGGAACTGATGGGCAGCCATGACGCTTTCGTGGTGCCTGCCACCTCCAACGGCAAGAATATCGCGCCGCGCGTGGCCGCGTTGCTCGACGTGATGCAGATCAGCGACATCCTCTCGGTCGAGGGCGAGGATACGTTCACGCGCCCGATCTATGCGGGCAATGCGATTGCGACGGTCAAGTCGAAGGACGCGAAGAAGGTTATCACCGTGCGTGGCACGGCGTTCGAGAAGGCTGCGCGCGAAGGCGGCAGCGGCGCGGTGGAAGCCGTGGCTTCGACCGGTGATAAGGGCCTCTCCAGCTTCGTTGGTGCGGAGATTGTCAAGCTGGAACGGCCCGAACTGACCTCTGCCAAGGTGATCGTGTCGGGTGGTCGTGCCTTGAAGGACAGCGAAACCTTCGAGCAGGTGATCTTTCCGCTGGCCGACAAGCTGGGCGCAGCTGTTGGCGCAAGCCGGGCTGCGGTGGACGCGGGCTATGTGCCCAACGACTATCAGGTCGGGCAGACCGGCAAGATCGTGGCGCCTGAAGTCTATGTCGCGGTCGGCATCTCCGGCGCGATTCAGCATCTCGCCGGCATGAAGGACTCCAAGACCATCATCGCCATCAACAAGGATGAAGATGCGCCGATCTTCCAGGTCGCGGACATCGGCCTTGTCGGCGATCTGTTCAAGATCGTCCCGGAACTCACCGAAAAGCTGTAATCGGCTTTCGACAAATAGGAAAAGGGCGCGATCCGAAGATCGCGCCCTTTATTCTTGCTTTTCCTCTTGGTTTATTCGCAATTGATGTCGTTACGGTCGATAGCGCGGCCTGCCAGCGCGCCGCCCGCACCGCCCAGGATCGTACCAAGCGTCTTGGAACCGCCCGGAGCGATCACATTGCCCAAAACCCCGCCCGCCAGAGCACCCACGATTGTGCCAGTAGTGCCGTCATCACGCTTGCAATAATAGCGGCCGTCACGGTCGCGGTAGATGCTGTCATTGTCGCCAAGCCGACGGTGATGCCGTTGCCCGTCACGGCGGTCGCCGCGATGGCTGGGGCGATCATAGCTGCCGGGCCGGTCATAGCCATAACGGTCGCCATAGCCGTCAGAAGCGCAGGCGCCCAGCGGCAACATGGCGACCAGGGCAATGGCGAGAATGGGGGTGCGCATAAACATTCCTCCTTATTGGCTTTTCACCAACCCTTCGGAGCGGGGAAGGTTGCGTAGCTCTGTCACATCATGTGGCACGAGATGCGCGCAATGTTTCGGTGATCAGCGGAAAAACTGCGGGCCGGCATTACGGAATGGTGGATGAGGATGGCGTGGGATTCCCCGGCGCCTGCCGGGTGACGAGGTCGGCCTTCGCCTGATTGTAGCGGGTGTTGAGGTCGTCCTTGAAGGCTGTCAGCTTGCCTTCGTCATAGAGCTTCTTGCCGACATAGCCTGCGATGGCGCCGAAGATGAGGGTGCGGATCATGGAGAACTCCTTGGCCTGTGAAACGGTCGAGCCGGACAACGGGCCGTCGGGCGTTCCTGTTCCGGGTCAAGGGAAAGGGCGCGGCGAATGGAAGAGAAGAGGCGGCGGGCGGTCTTTTACAGAGGGAAGTAGAGAACTGAAACCAGTTTGCCTGAGGCCGCAGGTGGGGCCTTTTCCTACATATGTTGGAAAATCGGGATGGCCCCTCATGGCTCATTCCGCCGCCACGGCCTCCAGTCCCAGCAAGGGGGCGAGATAGCGTCCGGTGAAACTGCGGCTGTTCTTCGCGACCTTTTCCGGCGTGCCTTCGGCCACCACTTCGCCGCCCTTGACGCCGCCCTCTGGCCCCATGTCGATGATCCAGTCGGCGGTCTTGATGACATCCAGATTATGTTCGATCACCACCACGCTGTTGCCCTGCTCGACAAGGGCGTGGAGGACTTCCAGCAGCTTGCGGACGTCCTCGAAATGGAGGCCGGTGGTGGGCTCGTCCAATATGTAGAGCGTGTTGCCGGTGGCGCGGCGGGAGAGTTCCTTGGCCAGCTTGACGCGCTGGGCTTCGCCGCCGGACAGGGTTGTGGCCTGCTGGCCGACCTTGACATAGCCCAGCCCCACTTCGGCCAGCATCGCCATCTTGTCGCGGATGGGCGGCACGGCCTTGAAGAACTCCACCGCGTCCTCGACCGTCATGTCGAGCACGTCGGCGATGGACTTGCCCTTGAACTTCACTTCGAGAGTCTCGCGATTGTAGCGGGCGCCGTGGCAGACATC